>Ga0315540_10000028_pt1 | contig 67022 bp, 57 predicted proteins | sample SalMarSW160110MG_FD_203677 | JGI IMG/M metagenome (GOLD analysis project Ga0315540, IMG submission 203677) | Salt marsh sediment microbial communities from the Plum Island Ecosystem LTER, Massachusetts, United States - Salt Marsh Sediment SW1601-10 ...
TTAAATGCACCTGGCAGCATTTTTGTCCTTCATCTTCACCGCCGTCATGCCGGTACTTGATACCGGCATCCATTCCGCTGGCCTCATGGCTGGGTGTGACGGTGGCGGAATGGACCCCGTGGTCAAGCCACGGGGTGACGGTGGGGTGGTGGGATAGAGTGCGCAAAAACCCTCAAACGTCATGCCGGTACTTGAATACCGGCATCCATGCCGCTGGCCTCGCGGCCGGGTGGGGCGGTGGCGGGATCGTTGACGAGGATCGATCCTCTATACCGCCAGCCGCCAGACGAGGCCCAGCGTGGCGGTGAGCGCCAGCGTTCCCATGATGCCGAGGCGAAATCGCAGCAGTGCGACAGCGGCGATGAGGGAAAGGGCAAGGGCTGGCCAAGAGATGCTTGCCCACTGCGGCAGGGCCATGTCGATCACCCCGGCCCTGAAGCGCGCGACGGTTGAGAACACCACGTGCAGGCCGAACCAGACCGACAGGTTGAGGATCACCCCCACCACGGCGGCGGTGATGGCGGCGAGCGCGCCGGAAAGGCGCGGCTGGTGTTCCAGGCGCTCAACGTAGGGGGCGCCGGCAAAGATCCACAAGAAGCAGGGGGCGAAGGTGACCCACAAGGTAACGAGGGCGCCGATGAGGCCGCCCAGCGGCGAACCCATCAGCCCCGAGGCGCGAAAGCCGGCCATGTAGCCGACGAACTCGGTGACGAGGATCAGCGGACCGGGTGTTGTCTCGGCGAGGCCGAGGCCGTCGATCATCTGCTGGGGGGTAAGCCAGTGATGGGTGACGACGGCGGCCTGGGCCATGTAGGAGAGCACCGCATAGGCGCCGCCGAAGGTGACGACGGCGAGCTTGGAAAAAAATAGCCCGATCTCGGTGTAGACATGCAGTTGCCCGATGGGTGCCGCGAACCAGGCGAGGACGGCCAGCGGTGCGAACCAGATGATGAGCCAAGTGGCGATGGTCGCAAGCGTCTGGCGCCAGTCGACGGGCTTTGAAGCGGGCGGGGCCTGCGTCGCCCTGGTGGTGCGCCAGAAGCCGATGACGGCGGCAACTGCGATCACCAGTGGAAACGGGGCGTTGAGGCAGAAGAGAGCGAGGAAGGCGGCGCCGGCGATCGCCCAGTCGGAAGTGAGCTTCAGGGCCCGCCGGGCGATGCGCAACAGCGCTTCGACGACGATGGCCAGGACGGCCGCCTTCACCCCGAAGAACACGGCGGCCACCAGTGGCAACTGGCCCAGTTGCGCATAGATGGCGGCGAGACAGTAGACCACCACGGCGCCGGGCAAAACGAACAGCAGCCCGGCGGCGAGGCCGCCCCTAACCCCGTGCAGCTTCCAGCCGGCGTAAGTCGCAAGCTGCATGGCTTCAGGCCCGGGCAGGAGCATGCAGAAGTTGAGGGCGCGCAGGAATTCCGCCTCGCCCAGCCATTTTTGCTCATCGACGAGGGTGCGATGCATCATGGCGATCTGTCCGGCTGGGCCGCCGAACGACAAAAGGCCGATGCGCGTCCAGGTGCGCAGGGCTTCGCGAAAGCTGATGCTGGTCATGGCGGCAGCGCGGATCCAACGAAAAAAAGCGAGCCCGCAAGGGCGCGAACCGGCCAAAACGACCATAGGCAGGATGGCGGTGGCGGGCAACACGGCTTGCCATCGGGTCAAGCCGGGACCACATTCACATGGTGGATTCGCCATTTGACTTCGGCGCGGTAATTATGTCAGTAATACTGACGTAAATTGCCACGCAGCCCGGCGACCTGCCATCCCAGAGGTGCTCTCCCATGCCGCTTGCCGATGTACGTCTCGAGGACCGCTTCGACCTCACCAAGAACCGGGTCTATCTGACCGGCACGCAGGCCCTGGTGCGTCTCGTCCTCACCCAGAAGGCGCGCGACGAAGCCCAGGGGCTCAATACGGCGGGCTTCATCACCGGCTATCGCGGCTCGCCGCTGGGCGGGCTCGACCAGCAGTTCGGGCGCGCCGAAAAGCATCTCAAACCCAAGCACATCGTGTTCCAGCCGGGCCTCAACGAGGATCTGGCGGCGACCGCGCTGTGGGGCTCGCAGCAGGCCGAGATGCGCGGCGACGGGGCCTTCGACGGGGTTTTCGGCATGTGGTACGGCAAGGGCCCCGGGGTCGACCGCTCGGGCGACGTGTTCCGCCATGCCAATGCGGCCGGATCGTCCAGGCACGGCGGCGTGCTGGTGCTGATGGGCGATGATCACGGGGCGGAATCCTCCACCGTTCCCCACCAGAGCGAATTCGCCCTGATGGATGCCATGATGCCGGTCCTGCATCCGGCAGGCGTGCAGGAACTGCTCGATTACGGCATCTACGGGCTAGCCATGTCGCGCTATTCGGGCTGCTGGGTGGGGCTCAAATGCGTGCATGACAACGTGGAATCCACGGCCATCGTCGACGGCGATCCGAACCGCATCAAGATCGCCTACCCGAAAGACTTCGAAATGCCGCAAGGGGGCCTCAACATCCGCCCGTCGGATGACCGGTTCGACCAGGAAAAGCGCACCCATGTCCACAAGCGCTTCGCCGCCGTTGCCTTTGCCCGTGCCAACGGACTGGACCGCATCGTCATGGCCGGCGGCAAGAAGCCGAAGGTCGGCATCGTCTCAACCGGCAAGAGCTATCTCGATGTGCGCCAAGCGCTGGAAGACCTCGGCATCGACGAGGCGATGGCGGCCAAGCTGGGGGTGAGGCTGGCCAAGCTGGCGCTGGTGTGGCCGCTCGATGTGCAGTTCGTCAAGAAGTTCGCTGAAGGACTCGATCTGATCATCGTGGTGGAGGAGAAGCGCTCCCTCATCGAGACGCAGATCCGCGAGCAGCTCTACAATGCCAAGAAGCGCCCCACCGTCATCGGCAAGAAGGACGAGGAGGGCCAGCATCTGTTCCCCGCCTTCGGGACGCTGGAGCCCAACCAGATCGCGGTGACGCTGGCAAAGCGCCTTGGCCTTCTCGCCGGCAAGCGCGGCCTGCCGTCCAGCGTCACTGACCGGCTCATCGCCATCGAGGGGGCGCAAGCCAATGTGCGCAACTCCGGCGATCTTGCCGCCCGCATCCCGTATTTCTGCGCCGGCTGCCCGCACAATTCCTCCACCGTGATCCCCGAGGGCGGGCGCGGTTATGCCGGCATCGGCTGTCACTGGATGGTGCAGTTCATCCCCGAGCGCCACACCGAAGGTGCCACCCACATGGGCGGCGAGGGGGCCAACTGGATCGGCGAAGCGCCGTTTTCCAAACGCGCCCACGTGTTCCAGAATCTCGGCGACGGCACCTACAACCATTCCGGTATCCTGGCCGTCCGCGCTGCCGTGGCGGCGGGCGTCAACATCACCTTCAAGGTGCTCTACAACGATGCTGTCGCGATGACCGGCGGACAGGCCCATGAAGGGCATCTGAGCGTCCCGATGATCGCCCGGCAGTTGCGCGCCGAGGGCATCGAACACATCGCCATTGTCTCCGACGAGCCAGCGAAATATCCGCCGGGCGCCGATTTTCCGGCGCACATCACCTTCGATCATCGCGACGATATCCAGTCGGTGCAAACCGAACTGATGGGCACCGAGGGGGTGACCGCCCTCATTTACGACCAGACCTGCGCGGCCGAAAAGCGCCGGCGGCGCAAGCGCGGCGCCTTTCCCGATCCCGCCCGGCGGGTGTTCATCAACGAACTGGTGTGCGAGGGCTGCGGCGACTGCGGGGTGAAGTCCAATTGCGTTGCCATCGTACCGGCGGAGACCCCGTTTGGGCGCAAGCGGCAGATCGACCAGTCGGTTTGCAACAAGGACTTTTCCTGCCTGAAGGGCTTTTGCCCGAGCTTCGTGACGGTCGAGGGCGGCGAACTCGTCAAGGGCGTCAGGGGGCTCAACGTGGCGCTCGACAAGGTGCCGTTCCCGGTATTGCCGGAGCCTGAGCTGCCGGCGCTTTCGCGGCCGTGGGCGATCATGGTGACGGGCATCGGCGGCACCGGCGTGGTGACCATCGGGGCGCTGCTCGGCATGGCGGCGCATCTGGAAGGAAAAGGCGCCGGCATCATCGACATGGCCGGCCTGTCGCAGAAGAACGGCGCCGTCGTCACCTATCTGAAGATCGCCCGCAAGCCCGACGACATCGCCGCTATCCGCATCGCGGCGGGCGGGGCCGATCTGATCCTGGGATGCGATCTGGTCACCACAGCGGCGGAACGGGTGCTGGCCACCGCCTCGCGCGAGCGTACCCGCGCCGTCGTCAACAATCACGAGGTGATGCCGGCCCAGTTTACCCGCGATGCCGACTTCCGCTTGCCGGGCGAGGCCATGCGGGTGCAGATCGGTGCGCGCACCATAGCCAATTCCGCCGACTTCATCGATGCCACGCGACTGGCGACGGCGCTGATGGGCGATTCGATCGCCGCCAATCTGTTCACCCTCGGTTATGCCTGGCAGCGTGGCCTTATTCCCCTCACGGCAGAGGCCATCGAGCGGGCCATCGAGATCAACGGCGTGGCGGTGAAGATGAACCGCCAGGCTTTCCTGTGGGGCAGGCGCGCCGCCCACGACCTGAAGGCGGTCGAAGCGATCATCGGGCGTAGTGCCGAAGAGGCGCCGTTGCGCGAAAGCCTCGATGAGATGGTCGAGCGCCGGGCACGCTTCCTCGAGAATTACCAGAATGCCGAATGGGCCCAGACCTACCGCGATTACCTTCAGGCGGTGCGCATGGCCGAGGCCGAAAAGGCGCCGGGCAAGGAGGAGCTTTCGCGGGCGGTGGCCAAGTCGCTGTTCAAGCTGATGTCCTACAAGGACGAGTATGAAGTGGCGCGGCTCTATACCGACGGCAGCTTCGATGAGGCGGTGCGGCAGAAATTCAGCGGTGATTATCGCCTCAACTTCCACTTGGCGCCGCCGCTGATGGCAGCGCGCGATCCCGAGACCGGCGAGTTGCGAAAGGCCACGTACGGGCCGTGGATGATGACCGCCTTTGGCGTGCTGGCAAAGTTCAAGCGCTTGCGCGGCACCCGGCTCGATCCCTTCGGACGGACCCGGGAGCGGCGCACCGAACGGGCGTTGATCGGTGAGTACCGCAAGACGATCGATCAGGTCCTTGCCGGCCTGCAGCCGGCCAACCGCGGACTGGCGGTCGAGATCGCCGAGATCCCGCTGGCCATCCGTGGCTTCGGGCATGTCAAGGAACGCAATCTCGCCCAGGCAAAAGCCCGCGAGGCCAGCCTTCTGGATGCCTATCGGGCCGGAAAGAAGCGGGCACCGGTCTATATTGCCGCTGAGTAAAGCCCAGCACCGTCCATCCTTCAAAGCCTTGCGTGAATGTGGCTTCCCTCGCTGCCACTTAGGTCTTATGGTTTCGACGTCAAGATCGCGCCATAAGACGCGGCAGGCAAAAAGGGCTTCGCATCGGCACCGCAATGACGGTTGCGGCGAAGGGTGAGGGTCGAAGAGGCGTTTCTCCAGAACGACGCGTTTCGACCCATTGGGAGTTGGAGGACGCCCGAGTTGGTGACGGGAGGGGCTGACGGCCGCCGCGAGGACACGTTTCCCAAGCTGCTGCTGCGCAATGCCAGAATATATGCGGATCGGCCGGCCATGCGCGAGAAGGATCTCGGCATCTGGCAGGTGTGGTCGTGGAAGGATGTGCTTTCGCAGGTGCGCAGCCTGGCGCTCGGTCTGGCCGAGCTTGGCCTCAAGCGCGGCGAAAAGGTGGCGATCGTCGGCGACAATCGCCCGCGCCTTTACTGGACCATGTGCGCGGCCCAGTCGCTGGGCGCCATTCCGGTGCCGGTCTATCAGGACGCGGTGGCCACCGAGATGGGCTTCGTGCTGGCCCACGCCGAAGTCACCTTCGCGGTGGTGGAGGACCAGGAGCAGGTCGACAAGCTGCTGGAGATCGCCGAGACCTACAAGGGCATTTCCCACATCGTCTATGACGAGCCGCGCGGCCTGAAGAACTACCAGGTCGAGGGCCTGATATCGTTCGACGAGGTGCAGAAGCGAGGCGCCGAACGGCTGCAGCGCGAAGGCGAGGCGTGGTGGCTGGGCGAGGTCGCCAAGGGGGCGGCCGGCGATACCGCCATCATGCTCTATACCTCGGGCACCACCGGGCAGCCGAAAGGCGTCGTGCTCACCATGGGGGCTGTCGTGTGGGCGGCCGAGGCCGGCAACAACTTCGACAAGCTCGATGAGACCGAGAACGTGATCGCCTATCTGCCCATGGCTTGGGTGGGCGACCATGTGCTCTCCTATGCCCAGTCGTTCGCGGCGGGCTATTGCATCAACTGTCCCGAGAACCGCGAGACGATCATCGACGACCGGCGCGAGATCGGCACCACCTACGCCTTCGCACCACCCAGCATCTACGAAAGCGTCATCACCCGGACCATGGTCAGGATGGAGGACGCCGGTCGCCTCAAGAAGGCGATGTTCGATTATTTCCTCGCCGTCGCCAAGCGGGTGGGCGAGCCGATACTCGACGGCAAGCCGGTCAGCTTCAAGGACCGGGCGCTTTACTGGCTGGGCGATATCCTGGTCTACGGGCCGCTCAAGAACCGCTTCGGGCTCTCCAACATCCGCGTCTCCTACACCGCGGGCGAGGCCATAGGGCCGGAGGTGTTCCGCTTCTTCCGTTCGCTGGGCATCAACCTCAAGCAGCTCTACGGCCAGACCGAGGCCTCGGTCTACATCACCAACCAGCCCGATGCCGAGATCTACGCCGATGCCGTCGGGCGCCCGCTTGAGGGCGTCGAGGTCAAGATCGGCGAGACCGGCGAGGTGCTCTACCGCTCGCCCGGCGTGTTCAAGGAATACTACAAGAATCCCGAAGCGACCGTCGCCGCCAAGACCGCCGACGGCTGGGTGCATTCCGGCGATGCCGGGCTCTTCGACGCAACCGGCCAGCTCAAGATCATCGATCGGGCAAAGGACGTCGGCCATCTCAATGACGGCACGCTGTTCCCGCCTAAATACATCGAGAACAAGCTGAAATTCTACCCCAACATCAAGGAGGCCGTGGCCTTCGGCGACAAGCGCGACTACGTGGCCTGTTTCGTTAACATCGATCTGGTTTCGGTCGGCTCGTGGGCGGAGCGGAACAATATCGTCTATGCTAGCTACCAGGAACTGGCCGGCCACCCGGAAGTCTACGAGATGATCGAGGCGCACGTGGAGGAGGTGAACCGGGAGCTGGCGAGCGAGGAGCGCGTCGCCGGCGCCCAGATCCACCGCTTCTTAATCCTGCACAAGGAACTCGACCCCGACGACGGCGAAATCACCCGCACGTCCAAGGTGCGCCGCACCCTCATCAACGAGCGCTATGCGCTCCTCATCGAGGCGCTCTACGATCGGGCGCGAACGCACCAGCATATCCGCACCGAAGTGACCTACGAGGACGGGCGCAAGGGCGTGATCGAGGGCGATGTGGAGATCCGCGACGTCAAGGTCTTCGGCCCCGGTCGAGCGTTCAGGGAAGCGGCAGAATGAACATGCAGGCCTCCAGCTTGGCGATGAAGCCGGCCTCGCGGCTCGACGTGCTGCTCGAAATCGAGAACGTGTCGCTGGCGTTCGGCGGCGTGCAGGCCATCAGGAACGTGAGCTTCGATATCCGCAAGGGCGAGATCCGCGCCATCATTGGTCCCAACGGCGCCGGCAAGACCTCGATGCTCAACTGCATCAACGGCTTCTACCATCCCCAGGAAGGCACCATCACCTTCAAGGGCGTCAGGCGCACCAACATGCGACCCGATCGCGCGGCGGCCCAGGGCATTTCGCGTACCTTCCAGAACATCGCCCTGTTCTCAGGCATGTCGACCCTCGACAACATCATGTCGGGGCGCAACCTCAAGATGAACGTGAACTTCATCTGGCAGCTCTTCTATTACGGCCCGGCCCGCAACGAGGAAATGGAGCACCGCGCCAAGGTAGAGGAGATCATCGATTTCCTGGAGATCCAGCATATCCGCAAGGTGCCGGTGGGCCAGCTTCCCTACGGCCTGCAGAAACGGGTGGAACTGGGCCGGGCGCTGGCGGCCGAGCCCGATCTGTTGCTGCTGGATGAACCGATGGCCGGCATGAACCTCGAGGAAAAGGAGGACATGTCGCGCTTCGTCATCGACGTCAACGAGCAGTTCGGCACCACCATCGCCCTCATCGAGCATGACATGGGCGTGGTGATGGACCTGTCGCACCGCGTGGTGGTGCTCGACCACGGCGAGAAGATCGCCGACGGAACGCCCGACGAGGTCAAGGCCAACCAGAATGTCATCGACGCGTACCTCGGCGTGGCGCACTAGGGGCGAGAGATATGGACATCTTCTCTGCTATCTTCATCGATCCCTTCGCGCAGATGGCCAGCAACCCGGTGTTCTTCCTCAAGGTCGTGTGGGAGGGGCTCGTCGCGGGCATGCTATATGCCCTCATCGCGCTCGGCTTCGTGCTCATCTTCAAGGCCTCGAGCGTGTTCAACTTCGCGCAAGGAATCATGGTGGTGTTCGCTGCCCTGACGCTCGTTGGGCTGCATGCGCTCGGCCTGCCGGCGTATGTGGCGCTGTTGCTCACCATCGCGGTCATGTACGTGCTTGCGCTCGGGGTGGAGCGGCTGGTGTTGCGCCCCCTCGTCAACCAGCCCGACATCATCTTGTTCATGGCAACCATCGGGCTCACCTATTTCCTGGTCGGGTTCGGAGAGTTCGTTTTTGGCGGCGATCCCAAGCAGATGATCACCAACGATCTCGGCCTGCCGCACGGCATCTACCGCTTCCACCTCATGCACAAGATACTGATCGTGCAAAAGCTCGACGTCGTCGCGGCGATTATCGCCGTTATCATGGTGACGGGGCTGGCCATCTTCTTCAACAAGACCCGCATCGGACGCGCTCTCAGGGCGGTAGCCGACGACCATCAGGCGGCGCTCTCGGTGGGGATCTCGCTCAACCAGATCTGGGTCATCGTGTGGTTTGCCGCCGGGCTGGTGGCGTTGGTAACCGGCATCATGTGGTCGGCCAAGTCCGATGTCTCGTTCGCTCTTGAGATCGTGGCGCTGAAAGCCTTGCCGGTGCTCATCCTCGGCGGGCTCACTTCGATACCAGGCGCCATCGTCGGCGGGCTCATCATCGGCGTGGGCGAGAAGCTGGGCGAACTCTACTGGGGGCGGCTCCTGGGCGGCGGCATCGATGCCTGGCTCGCCTATTTCATCGCGCTTGCCTTCCTGCTGTTCCGGCCACAGGGCCTGTTCGGCGAAAAGATCATCGAGAGGGTTTAGGCGATGCTTTACCGCGAAGTCGGGCAGTTCAAGACGACCTATGCCGCCGATGAGGCGATCTTCCCCATCATGCAAGACCGCGTGGGGCTTGCCGTCATCGCCGCCGTCGCGCTGCTCATTCCCTTCGTGGCGAGCAACGACTTCCTCGCCTCGATCATGATTCCGTTCTTCATCTTCACCCTGGCGGCGATCGGCCTCAACATCCTCACCGGCTATGCCGGCCAGCTGTCGCTCGGCACCGGCGCCTTCATGGGGGTGGGGGCATACGCCTGCTACAAGCTCACCAGCATTTTTCCCGAGGTGAACATAGTCGTTCATATCCTGCTTTCGGGGTTCTTCGCCGCAGCCGTGGGGGTGATCTTCGGCTTGCCGTCGTTGCGCATCAAGGGCTTTTACCTGGCGGTGGCGACGCTGGCGGCGCAGTTCTTCCTCGAGTGGTGCTTCATCCGCATCCCGTGGCTCTACAACAACAACATCTCCGGCGCCATTGAGGTGCCCACGCGCGACATCCTCGGCATCAACATAACCGGACCGGCAGCAACGCCCTTCGCGCGCTACTATGTCTGCCTCGGCATCGTCGTCGGCATGACGTGGCTGGCCTCCAACCTCATCCGCGGGCGCATCGGGCGCAGCTGGATGATGGTGCGCGACATGGACATCGCCGCCGAGCTCATGGGCATCAAGATGCTCAACACCAAGCTCCTGGCGTTTGCGGTGTCGAGCTTCTACTGCGGTGTCGCCGGGGCCATGTGGGTGTTCTTCTTTCTCGGCGCGGCCGAGCCCTCGGCCTACGACATCAACATGTCGTTCCGGGTGCTGTTCATGGTGATCATCGGCGGCCTCGGCAGCCTCATCGGTTCTTACATGGGGGCGGCCTTCATCTGGTGCCTGCCAGTGCTGTTCCGCGACGTTCCCGACCTCATCGGCTTTTCCATCGAGTCGGCCAAGGTCGAGCAGATCTCGCAAATGGTCGTGGGCGGCCTCATCATCGCGTTTTTGATCCTCGAGCCGCACGGCGTTGCCCGACTGTGGCAGATCGGCAAGCAAAAGCTCCGGGTCTGGCCATTTCCCTACTGAGATGCTGATATGACAGAAGAGCAACGAGACAAGAAGAATGAACGCGCGCTTTGCGGTGTGTGCGTTTGCCATCCTCCGGCACAGTCCGGGGAAAAACTAAACCAGGGAGGAAAACTGGAATGAAACTCAGAACCTTGCTTCTCGGCGGCGTAATGGCCGCAGCGGTGGCGGTGCCCGCAATGACGTCCATGGCGATGGCCGAAGACAGCCTCTACATCCCGCTGCTCACCTATCGCACCGGCGCATTCGCCAATTCGGGCATTCCCATCGCCAATGGCATGCATGACTACTTCACCATGCTGAATGAGCGCGACGGCGGCATTGGCGGCGTCAAGCTCAATGTCGAGGAATGTGAGACGGGCTACAACCCGGCCAAGGGCGTCGAGTGCTATGAAGGCACCAAGGGCAAGGGCGCGCTGGTCTACAATCCCTATTCCACCGGCATCACTCTGCAACTGATACCCAAAGCCTCGGTCGACCATATCCCGGTGCTCTCCATGGGCTACGGCCTGTCGGCCGCCGCCGTGGGCGAAACGTTCCCGTGGATCTTCAACGTTCCGGCCACCTACTGGAGCCAGGCTTCGGCGATCATCCGCTATATCTCCGAGCAGGAGGGCGGGCTCGACAAGCTCAAGGGCAAGAAAATCGGCTTCATCTATCTTGATGTCGGGTACGGCAGGGAGCCGATCCCGCTTCTGAAGCAGTTCGAGACGAAATACGGCTTCAAGCTGTTTCTCTATCCGGTTGCCGGCAAGGAGATGCAGAACCAGGGGTCGGTGTGGCTGAACGTGCAGCGCGACAACCCTGACTACATGGTCATGTGGGGCTGGGGCGCCATGAACCCGACCGCCGTCAAGGAGGCCGTCAATTCCGGCTTCGACATGTCGCACTTCATCGGCGTGTGGTGGTCGGGCGCCAATTCCGACGTCTCCGGCAGCGGCGACGCGGCGACCGGCTACAAGTCGACCAACTTCCACGGCACCGGCTTCGACTGGCCTGCCATGCAGGACATCAAGAAGTACGTCATCGACAAGGGCATGAGCCAGCTCAAGGATTTCAAGACCACCGATGCGAACTTCTATGACCGCGGCGTCATGAACGCCGTGGTGGTAGCCGAAGCCATTCGCACGGCCCAGCAAATGTCGGGCAAGAAGGTGATCAATGCCAGCGATATGCGCGAAGGCCTGGAGAACCTCAACCTGACAGAGGACCGGCTGGCACAAATCGGTCTCAAGGACTTCTCCATCCCGATCCATGTGACCTGCAAGCATCACGACGGCGGTGACAGCCCGATGTTCATCCAGCAGTGGACCGGCTCCGGCTGGAAGCGTATCGCCACCGTCAAGCCCATGTACGACGTGGTGTGGCCGATGCTGGAGTCCGCTGCCGCCGACTACATCAAGGACAAGCCGGACTGGAAGACGCAGACCTGCAAGTGATCATGTGAACGCGAAGCGGGAGCGGCCGGCGCGCGGCCGCTCCCGTGCATTGCCTTCCTCAACCAGCCGGGTCCTTAAAGCCATGAACGCGGTAAGCAACGTCCTCTCGGTCAACAATATCGAGGTGATCTACAACCACGTCATCCTGGTGCTGAAGGGCGTGTCGCTGGACGTGCCGGCGGGCGGCATCACGGCGCTGCTGGGCGCCAACGGGGCCGGCAAGACAACGACGCTCAAGGCGGTTTCCAACCTGCTCAGGGCCGAGCGCGGCGACGTCACCAAGGGCACCATCCATTTCAAGGGTGAGCGTGTCGACCGTCTGACGCCTAATGAACTGGTGCGCCGCGGCTGCATCCAGGTGATGGAGGGGCGTCACTGCTTCGGCCACCTGACCGTCGAGGAGAACCTGCTCACCGGCGCCTTCACCCGCCGCGACGGCCGCCAGGCCATCGCCGCCGACATTGAGATGGTCTATCGCTATTTTCCTCGGCTCAAGGAACGTTGCTCGAGCATCGCCGGGTATACATCGGGTGGCGAGCAGCAGATGTGCGCCATCGGGCGCGCCTTGATGTCACGGCCCACCATGATCCTTCTGGACGAGCCGTCCATGGGATTGGCGCCGCAACTGGTCGAAGAGATCTTCGAGATCGTCAAGCAACTCAACGAGGATCAGGGCGTGAGCTTCCTGTTGGCCGAGCAGAATACCAACATCGCGCTCAGATACGCCAAGTACGGCTATATCCTGGAGAATGGCCGGGTGGTGCTGGATGGCGATGCCGCCGCGCTACGTGACAACGAAGACGTCAAGGAATTCTACCTCGGTGTCACTGGCCCCGAACGCAAGTCATTCCGTAACGTCAAGGCCTACAAGCGACGCAAGCGCTGGCTGGCCTGAGCCCGGTATCTGTCAGATCTCATGCCGCCTGCCCGGCCGAGTCCCGGCGCGGCGTGGCGGCGAGGACGCGGTTGGCCGGTAGTACCAGCCGGGCGGTGGTGCCGACGCCGGGCCGCGAGGTAATGACGACATCACCGCCGTGCAGCCGGGCCATGCGCCGGGCAACGGCAAGCCCGAGACCGAGACCGCCAAAGCTGCGCGACAGTCCGCCGTCGACTTGGGCGAAGGGCTCGAAAATGCGCTCCAGCTTGGCCGCTTCGATGCCGATACCGGTATCGATCACCGCGACGGCGACACGCCCGTCGGCGAAGCGTTCGACCTTTACCTCGACGCTGCTGTCGGGTGGCGAGAACTTGATGGCGTTGGTCATCAGGTTGATGAGAACCTGCCTGAGGCGGGTGATGTCGCCCACGACCTCAAGCTGTGTGAAGGCGTGGTTTTCGACCAGCCCGACACGCGTCTCCTCGGCTGCCTGACGGCACATCTTCAGGCAAACCTCGGCCAGTTCGACGATGTCGACTTCTTGCTCGACCAGCGACATCGAACCGCGCTCGAAGCGGGTGATGTCGAGAATGTCGTTGATCAGCGAGGTCAGGTGGCGGCCGCTCTGGTGGATCGACTTGGCATATTCGGCATAGTCCGGATTGGCGTGCGGGCCCTGCCTTTCCTCGGCCAGAATTTCCGAGAAGCCGACGATGGAATTTAGGGGGGTACGCAGTTCGTGGCTCATGACGGCGAGGAATTCCGACTTGGTCTTGCTCTCGCGCTCGGCCGCCTGCTTGGCCTTCAACACATTGATCTCGCTCTGACGGCGCACCGTTACGTCCTTGCCGACGCCGCGATAGCCGCGGAAACTGCCATCGGCGGCAAACAGGGGGCGGGCGGTGATCTGCCACCACATGGCGCCGTTGCGGGTCGATACCGGCACCAGGATCTCGCGCAGGATCTCCTGGGCGGCCATCTTCTGAGCCATCTGCCGCCACGTCCCAGCGCGCCGGGCGCGGCCTGCGGCCTGCATCAGCGTGGCCCCCAGCAGCCGATCGCGCTCGCGCTCGAGGACCTGCGCCATGCGATCGGAGACGTAGGAGAGGCGGCCGTCGGGACCGGTTTCCCAAATCCAGTCGCTGGAGCCTGCCTCGAACTCGCGCAGCAACAGGGCGATGATCTCGGCCTGGCGGCTGGATTCCATGAGTTGGCCGGCATATTTGTATTCGCGCCGGTAGGACAGCGTGACGACCAGCGCGACGGCGATGCCGTAGGCCAGGACAATGATGGCCGACTTCATCGACAAGGGAAGCAAGGTGAGCGACAGCGATGCCGTCAACAGCGACGAATAGGTCAAGGCCACCCAAGGCAGGCGGGCGAGGGCTATGGCCCCAAGACCCGCCGCACCCATGGTCATGGCGACGATGACAATGCGGAAGTCGGCAGAGGCATCGGCGAGGAAGAGGGCAGGGCAGGCAGCCCATGGTCCACCGACCAGGGAAGCGATGAATATGGCGTGCGAGCGCGCCTCGGCAACGCTTGCTGTGCTGGCCCTTTTTCGCTGCTGGTAACCGGATTGGATCGCCCACAGGCAGGCTGCAACAGCCGCGCCGAGCCACCACAACAACGGCGCGGTCGACAACAGACCATAGCCAAGCCACGCGAACACCAGGGCGATCAGCATGTTGACGCCCAGGAGCCATGGCGCGGCCCTGCTCAGGTCGTTCAAGGGCGCCCGGTGATAGACCTCGGCCATGTCGACGTCGGGCAGTGCCGCCAGGTCGGCATAGGCCAGATCGACCGCTGTTTCAGGAACGCCAGTAAGTTTTAGGGGCACAAGTCTTGCTTCCATTCCCGCGGCCCTTAATCTGCCCGCCATCAAAGCCAGTATGCGTTGCCTGAAGTTTAGTGGCCCCTTTTTGCCGTGTAATTAACTGGCAGCGCTCAATTCCTGAGGTGGTTAAAAAGGCATGAACGAACACTTCGACAGTCTCGAAACACGTCAACCCGCCAAACGCGAAGCCCAGTTGATGGCTGCGTTGCAGCGCACTCTCGAACGGGCGCTGACCGACGCGCCGGGGTGGCGGGCTCACCTGGGCGCCATGAAGGCCGCCGACGTCACCGACCGGGCCGGCCTGGCGAGGTTGCCGGTGCTGCGCAAGTCGGAGCTGAAGGATATGCAGGCCAAGGCGCCGCCGTTCGGCGGATTGCAGATCGGTGAGGCAAAGGACATGGGCCGGGTGTTCATGTCGCCGGGGCCGATCTTCGAGCCCATGGGCGGCGATGCCGACCCTTGGCGCGGGGCGCGCAGCCTCTATGCGGCCGGCTTTAGGCCGGGCGATCTCATCCACAATGCGTTTTCCTACCATCTTACCCCCGGCGGGTTCATTCTCGATCACGGCGCGCGGGCGCTGGGGTGCGCCGTGGTGCCGGGCGGTGTCGGCAACAGCGAGCAGCAGATCGAGGCCATCGCCCATCTCAAGCCGGTTGCCTATACGGGCACGCCCGACTTCCTCAAGGTGCTGCAGGACAAGGCGGCCGAGACGGCCAAGGATGTCTCGTCGATCAAGCGGGCGCTGGTGTCGGGGGGCGCGCTGTTCCCCTCGCTGCGGGCCGAATACCGTGAGCGCGGGGTCAAGGTCCTGCAGTGCTATGCCACCGCCGAGGCCGGCGTTATCGCCTATGAAACCGAAGCCCTCGAGGGGATGATCGTCGATGAGGGATTGATCCTCGAGATCGTCAAGCCGGGAACCGGCGATCCGGTGCCGGAGGGCGAGGTGGGCGAGGTGGTGGTTACCACTTTCAACCCGGTCTATCCGATGATCCGCCTGGCGACCGGCGATCTTTCCGCCGTCATGGCCGGCCAATCCCCATGCGGGCGCACCAACATGCGCATCAAGGGCTGGCTGGGGCGGGCCGACCAGACCACCAAGATCAAGGGCATGTTCGTGCACCCCTCGCAGGTCGCAGAGATTGGCAAGCGGCATCCCGAACTGGGCCGCCTCAGGCTGGTGGTGACACGGGCTGGCGAACAGGACGCCATGACATTGAAGGCGGAGTGTGGGCAAGGCGACGGTGGCCTCGCCGAAGCGGTTGGCCATAGCGTGCAGGCGGTATTCAAGCTGCGCGGCAGTGTCGAGATCGTGGTGCCTGGAAGCCTGCCCAATGACGGCAAGGTGATCGCCGACGAACGCGCCTATTGAGGCACGGTTGCCCGGGCGACGATGACCCGCCCTTGGATGGCCGAGGCGACGTTTACCGCCCCCATGAGGTAGGCCATCACGTGGTTGGCGATGAGCTTGCCGTCCTGCTGACCGACGACGACGCGGGCGTGGGTGAGGGCATCGAGGCCATCGCCGCCACGAGCCAGGAAGTCGTTGGTGGCGAGCCGGTAGGTGCGGGCGGCGTCGAGGTCGGCGCCGTTCACCTTTACCGAAACCAGGCGGTGGCCGATGGGGCGGGAAAGATCGGCGCGGATGGTAAGCCCCGAGACCTGCGGGAAGGCGCCGGTCAGGCGATCGGCCTTGGCGAAGGCCTGCTCGAGGGCGGCGGCGAGATCGGCGCCGGTGATCCCGAGAACGAATGTCTGGTTGCCGAAGGGCAACTCCTTCAGCACGTCGCGGCGGGTGATGGTGGCGCCGGGGGGATAGACGTGGTTGGCGCGGAATCCGCCGCCGTTGAGGAGGGCAATGTCGGCGCCGGTCTCGGCCTTCACCGCATCGGCAAACAGGTCGCCGATCGCCGCCTCGCCGCCCCGCACCGCGGCGTTGCGGCTGTCCAGTTCGGTTGAAGTGACGGCGAGCGGGTGATCGAGTTCGGCGCTGAGCTTGGCCTCGTAGTGAGCAACGCGTGCCGCCACGGCCGGATCGGGGGCGAAATCGCGGCTGTCGAGGAGGCGGAAATTCGGGTGCCAGGCGACCTGGCGCTTTTTGCCCTCGCCCTTCACCGTGACCTCGAGATCGACCGCCGCGACATAAATCCCATCCTGCATGGCCTCGACGAAGGCGGTGCGGCCGTCATAGCTGACGAGCAGGTCATGGTCGTCGCCCGACAGGATGACGTCGGCACCGGCCTCGTCGATGAGGGCGCGGTCCTCGTCGCGGCGGGCGTGGACGACGAGCACCACGAGATCGGCGCCGTCCTTCCTCGCCCTGGCGGTCATCTGCGTGGCAGTGCGCACGGTAGCGGCGAAGCGGAGATCGCCGGGCGATGAACGGATGGGGCTGTCATCGGCGGTCAGGCCGATGAACGTTACCTTGACGCCGTCGAAAACGCGGCTGAATTCAGTGCCGATGCCGGCGAGAGGCTTGCCGTCGGGGCCGGCGAGATTGGCGGCGACGACGGGAAACTTCGCCTCGCCCATGCGCTTGGCGAAGACGGCGGGTCCGAAATCGTATTCATGGTTGCCGGGCACGAAGATGTCGGGGCGCACCAGATTGAGCAGGTCGATCATGTAGGCGCCCTGGTCGAGGCCCGACATCAGCGAGGGTGAAATGGTGTCGCCGCCATGGGCGACCACCACATGGCCGCCCCTGGCGCGTTCATCGTCGATGGCGCCGGCTATCTTCGCCATGCCACCCCGGCCGTTGGCATCGGGGCTCATCTGGTAGACGTCGCACACAAACACCAGCGTCAGGCGCGTGGTGGGAGCGGCGGCTGCCGGTCCCGCGCCTGAGAGCACGGCAACGAGCAACATTGCGAAGGCGATGAAGGTACGCATGGCTCCTCATGCAAATCCTGATTGGCGGCGCAATTCAAGCCCCCTCGATTGCGCTTCGAGGCTGGCATTTCGATGGCGGTTGGGGCATAGGCGGGGGCGTCGAAGCAAATTCCGGAGAAGATACTGAATGCCAGAGCGTGCCGCCACCAGCCCAGCCTCGTTGCCCGCCGGCCATCCGTCCGTCCAGTTCGGCCGGGTGGGCGTGCTTCTGGTCAATCTCGGCACGCCGGAAGTGACCGATTACTGGTCGATGCGCGCCTATCTCAAGGAATTCCTTTCCGACAAGCGGGTGATCGAGGTCAACCGGGTGTTGTGGTGGTTCGTGCTCAACGTCATCATCCTCACCATCAGGCCGAAGAAGAGCGGCCATGCCTATGAGCAGATCTGGAACAAGGAGCTGAACGAATCGCCGCTCAAGACCATCACCCGCGCCCAGGCGGAAAAGCTCAAGGATATCATGGGCGGCGAGGTGGTGATCGACTGGGCCATGCGTTATGGCAAGCCGGCGATCAAGGCGGGTATCGAAGGACTGAAGGCGCAAGGCTGCGAGCGCATCTGCATCTTTCCGCTGTATCCGCAATATGCCGCCGCCACCACCGCCACCGTCAACGACAAGGCCTTCGATGTGCTGAAGGAGATGCGCTGGCAGCCGGCGCTGCGCACCGTGCCGCCCTATCACGACGATCCCGCCTATATCGCGGCGCTGGCTGAAAGTGTCAGGAGCCATCTGGCGGGGCTCGACTGGGCCCCTGAGACGTTGCTGTCCTCGTTCCACGGGTTGCCGGAGGCATATTTCGAAAAGGGCGATCCCTATCACTGCCATTGCCAGAAGACGGCAAGGCTGCTGCGCGAGGCGCTTGAATGGCCGGCCGAGCGCTTCATCGTCACGTTCCAGTCGCGCTTCGGCACGGCGGAGTGGCTGAAGCCCTACACCGACCAGACGGTCGAGGGGCTGGCGAAATCCGGTCTGAGGCGCTTGTGCATCATCACGCCGGGCTTTGCAGCGGACTGCGTCGAGACGCTGGAGGAAATCGCCATCGGGGTGGGTGAAACCTTTAAGTCAAACGGTGGCGAGAAGTTTTCGGTGGTGCCGTGCCTCAATGACAGCCAGGCCTCGATTTCGATGCTGGAAACCATCGTCAGGCGCGAACTTGCCGGCTGGATATGAGCTCGGCAAACTTCTTGCCGAATCCGCGTTGGCGCGACACTATTACACACGTTTTCTCTTTCATCACTGCTACCGGTGTCCAACAGGAGCCCACCCATGTTTCAAGGCGTCAGCATCTTTGTCCTCATTCTGCTTGCCCTCGTCGTCCTCACCATCTTCCAGGGCATACGCATGGTGCCGCAGGGCTACAACTACACCATCGAGCGCTTCGGCAAGTACACCCGGACGCTGCATCCCGGTCTCGGCCTGATCTTTCCTTTTATTGATCGCGTCGGCACCAAGATGAACATGATGGAGCGGGTGCTCGATGTGCCGAGCCAGGAGGTGATCACTCGTGACAACGCCATGGTGGAGGTGGACGGCATTGCCTTTTTCCAGGTGATCGACGCGGCCAAGGGCTCCTACGAGGTCAACAATCTGGAGAACGCCATCCTCAAACTCACCATGACCAATATCCGCACGGTGATGGGATCCATGGACCTCGACAACCTCCTGTCGCAGCGCGACGAGATCAATCATCGGCTTCTGGCGGTGGTCGACAACGCCACTGAGCCGTGGGGGGTGAAGATGGCCCGCATCGAGATCAAGGACATCAACCCGCCGCGCGACCTGGTGGAATCCATGGGCCGCCAGATGAAGGCCGAGCGCGACAAGCGGGCCCAGATCCTTACCGCCGAGGGGTCGCGCCAGTCGGCGATTCTGCAGGCCGAGGGCCTGAAGCAGGCTGCCGTCCTGGAGGCCGAGGGGCGCAAGGAAGCCGCCTTTCGCGACGCCGAGGCGCGCGAGCGTCTGGCTGCGGCCGAAGCCAAGGCGACCGAGGTGGTGTCGCTGGCCATCGCCAACGGCAGCGTGCAGGCGATAAACTATTTCGTCGCCAACAACTATGTGAAGGCGCTGGAAAAACTGGCCTCGGCGCCCAACCAGAAGGTGCTGATGCTGCCGCTCGATGCCGCATCGGTGATCGGCGCCATCGGCGGGGTGGCCGAGATCGCCCGCGAGGCGTTCGGCGGCGATGATTCAGGCGGCGGTGGCGGTTCATCCGGCAGCGGCCGCCAGACACCGGCCCGGCGGAGCGCCGGGATCGTGCCGCCGACCGGTCCGGCGTGCGGCTGACGGGGAGGGACTGAGGTGCAGGTCATTTTCGATTTCTTCGGCATCTGGACCTGGTGGATCATTGCCGGGGTGTTGCTGATCGTCGAACTGCTGGTCAGCGGCATCTTCTTTGTCTGGCTGGGTCTGGCGGCGATCTGCGTTGCCCTCCTCAACCTGATCACCCATCCGTCGTGGCAAGTCGAAGTGGCGGTATTCGCCGTGCTGTCGGCGGTACTGGTGATCTTCGCGCGGCCATGGCTGAAAAGGCGCCATCTCGACGAAACCGACCAGCCCAATCTCAACCGGCGCATGTATGACTATGTGGGCAAATCCTATTATCTGGAAGAAGCGATCGTGAACGGGCGCGGGCGCTTGAGGATCTCCGACAATCTTTGGAGCGTCGAAGGCCCCAACCTGCCGGTGGGCACCCAGGTGAAGGTGACCGGCGTCAGCGGCATGAAACTGGTGGTGGAAAAAGCCGAGGGTTGAGTTTTTGCCGCCGGGCCTAGATCAGCATGTAATTGGGTGGAATCACCCAATTACATAAAAGCTGATCGATTTCAATATGTTGAGCATGATGTTATCCGAAAAGTGGTTTCCACTTTTCGGCATCATGCTCTAAAGCCCCGCTCGCGCCAGCGCGGCGGCTTGGCGTTCGGAAACGCTCTCGGTGGAAAAGCCCTCAAGTGCTGCGTTGAACAACTGGTAGAAATTCAGTTCGGCGCGCAAGTGGATGAACACCGCGCCGAGGCCGATGGCGGCACGGTCCATGAACACGAACTCGCGCGGCACCTTGACCGGGCCCTTTTCCTTCAGCGCCTGATGTACCGCAAAAGCCTGTTTGCGGCCGTATTCGGCGGCCTTGACACCATCGGCCAGCACCCGCACCCGGTCTTCCATCAACGGCCCGTAGATGAAGCGCGCCCAGATGTTGAGGATATCGATGAGATCGTTGGAGAGGCCCTTGAAGCCCCAGGTCTCGTAGGCTGCCACCACCCGGTCGCGGTTATCCTCGCGCAAGCCGTTGTAAAGCTCGACCACGCCTTTGACGAAGGAGGGCGGGAAGATGCGGATGCAGCCGAAATCGAGCAGGTTGAGGCCCTGCGGGCGGCCGGCATCGTCGAGCCAGGCGGCATAGTTGCCCAAGTGCGGGTCGCCATGGATCACCCCGTGACCGCAGAACGGCCGCCACCAGGCATCGAACATGTGGGTCGCGAGCAGGTTGCGGGTCTCGACATCGCCTTCAGTGAAATCCAGAAGGCGCTTGCCGTCCAGCCATGACATGGTGAGGAGGCGGCGAGTGGAGAGTTGCGGCCTCACCTTTGGCACCCGGATGGTCGGATAGTTTTCGAGGATATCGCCATAGAGCGCCAGATGGCGGGCCTCGCGTTCGTAATCCAGCTCCTCGCGAAGTCGCGCGCCGATCTCCTCGGCGATCTCCGAGGTATCGATGGCTGGGCTCATGCGCCGGTGGATGGCGAACACCACCTTCAGTTGGGAAAGATCGGCCTCAACGGCTGACTGCATGTCGGGATACTGCAGCTTGCAGGCAAGTTCGGCACCGTCGTGGCCTTGCGCCCGGTGCACCTGGCCGAGCGAGGCGGCGTGGGCGGCTTGATGTTCGAAGGCGGCGAATTTCTGCTGCCAGTCGGCCCCCAGTTCGGCCGCCATGCGACGCTTGACGAAGGGCCAGCCCATGGCTGGCGCGTTGGCCTGCAGGGTGGCCAGTTCGGCGGCGTATTCGGCCGGCAGGACATCGGGGACGGTCGCCATGAGCTGGGCAACCTTCATCAGCGGTCCTTTCAGGCCACCCAGCATGTCGCGCAACAGCCGTGCTTCGGACGCCCGGTCGCTGCCACTGCTCAACAGGCGCCCCGCGGCAACCCTTGCCGCCGCCGTGCCGACGCCTGCGCCTACCCGGGCGTAGCGCCCGACCCGGCCGGCCAGCGAATTGGCTTCGTCGTCGCGGTTGCTCAAGCGGCGTTCTCCGCCGCCTCGATCTCGTCGATCAGGCTTTCGATCACCGAAAGGCCCTTTTGCCAGAACGTCGGATCGCTGGCATCGAGATCGAAGGGTTTCAGGAGTTCGGAATGATGCTTGGAACCACCAGCCTTCAGCATCTCGAAATACTTTTCCGCAAAGCCTCGTTCGGCCTCGCGGTAGCGGGCATAGAGCGAGTTCACCAGGCAATCGCCGAAGGCATAGGCATAGACGTAAAAGGGCGAATGGATGAAGTGGGGGATGTAGCTCCAGAAGGTCTCGTAGCCCTCTTTCAGCTCGATTGCGGGGCCGAGGCTTTCGCCCTGCACCTCAAGCCAGATTTCACCCAGGCGGTCGGCCGTCAGTTCGCCCTGACGGCGTTCCTCGTGCACCCGGCGCTCGAAGATATAAAAGGCGATCTGGCGCACCACGGTGTTGAGCATGTCCTCCACCTTGGAGGCGATGAGGGCCCGGCGGCGCCGCGGCTCGGGAGTTGCCTTGACGATCGCCTGAAAGGTCAGCATCTCACCGAACACCGATGCCGTCTCGGCCAGCGTCAGCGGGGTGGGGGCCATGAGGGCGCCTTGCGGGCCGGCCAGCACCTGGTGCACGCCGTGGCCCAGTTCATGGGCAAGCGTCATGACGTCGCGGGTCTTGCCCTGGTAGTTGAGCAGCACATAAGGGTGGGCTGACGGCACCGTCGGGTGCGCGAAGGCGCCCGGCGCCTTGCCCGGCCTGACGGGGGCGTCGATCCAGCGGTCGTCGAAAAAGCGCCGGGCGATATCGGCCATTTCGGGGGCAAAGCCGTTGTAGGCGCCGAGCACGGTGGCGCGCGCCTCGTCCCACCCGATGATGCGATCGTCCTCGTCGGGGAGCGGGGCGTTGCGGTCCCAATGGGCGAGCTTTTCCTTGCCGAGCCAGCGCGCCTTCATGGCGTAATAGCGATGCGACAGGCGCGGGTAGGCCTTTTGCACCGCGCTCACCAGGGCATCGACCACTTCCGGCTCGACCCGGTTGGCGAGATGGCGTGAGGCGGCGACGTCGTCGAACTTGTGCCAGCGGTCGGAAATGTCCCTGTCCTTGGCCAGGACGTTGGTGATGAGGGTGAATACCCGGCGGTTTTCGCCCAGCATCGCGGCCACCGCCTGGCTGGCGGCGCGGCGTTTTGCCTCATCGCGGTCGGTGAACAGGTTGAGCACCGGCTCGAGGCTGAGGCTCTCGCCATCGACCTCGAAACGCAACGCCGTCATGGTCTCATCGAACAGGCGATTCCAGGCACTGGCACCGGTCAGCGACTTTTCATGGAAGAGCTGCTCGATCCGGTCATCCAGCTGATGCGGCCGCTCGCGCCTGAGATCGGCGATCCATGGCCGGTAGTGCGCAAGGGCCGGATCGCCAAGGCACTTGTCCATGGCGGCATCGTCGATGCGGTTGAGTTCCAGCTCGAAAAACAACAGCTTGGTGGTGATTTCGGTGAGCGCGGCCTGCATGTCGCCATAGAATTTCTGGCGGGCGGGAGCGGCCGTGTCGCCGACGTAGTAGAGCACAGCATACGACCCGATGCGGCCGATGAGATCGCTCAAGGCCTCATAACCAGCCACCGCCTCACCAAGCTTCGCCCCGCCGTCGGGTGTGGTCGCCAGTTGGGCGAGCTTGCCCTGCCAGGCGGCGGCAAAATCGGCGGCTTGCGAGCGCGCCCGCGCGACATCGTCGCCAAATTTCGCCGAATCGGGTGCCGGATAGAGATCGCTGAGGTTCCACTGGGGCAGTTCGGCAAGTTTTTCCGCTTCTTTTGCGGCGGCTGCGGCTGTTGTCGGGGTCATGGTGTCTCCAAAGTCTTGCATAACGATGTGTATCAATATGGTGCCGCATTAAGCGGCTCTTTACGCTTCAATGCGACATTCGCCAAGCGTGCCCGGAAAGCGGGGCGTCAGCATGGCCGAAACCGCAGTCGCGTCAACCCGGCAACAGTCCGGCCAGATGCGGCAAACCCAAAAAGACCGTCTAGGGCCTGTGGACAGTTACGGTTGTGGTGCCGGTTTAACAGGATTGGCCCATATTTGCGGGCCTGAGGAGGAAGGACATGCTGGCATATTCAACGACGAAGGCGCGTGAAGATGGGCCAATCCAGTTAAATCCCGCAGGGACGTGGCCCCTTTCGTCTCTGGACGTCACTTTGAGCGGCTTGAAGGGGTGGGCCCTGCGGCGCCCCTCAAAGCTAGCCAGAAACGAAATGGGCCACGCCGGCGCCGCAACCGTAACTGTCCACAGGCCCTAAAGCATGACGCCAAAAATCCTTATTGTCGAAGATGAACCCGCCCAGCGCCGCATCCTCGAGGAGATGGTCAAACGCTTCGGCTTCGAGGCAACGACCGCCGACAGCGGCACTACCGGCCTCGACATTCTGCTTAATCCGGGCGGGTGCAAGATTGACCTGATCATCCTCGATTTGATGATGCCGGGCATGGACGGGCTGGAATTCCTCGAACGCATCTCCGGCCAACCGAGCCAGGTGCCGGTCATCGTGCAGACTGCGCAAGGCTCCATCGAGACGGTCATCAAGGCGATGCGCGCCGGGGCTGACGACTTCGTGGTCAAGCCGATCAACCCGGAACGTCTCAAGGTTTCCATCCACAATCTGCTGAAGGTCAAGGCGCTGACCGTCGAAATTCGCCGGCTCAACGCCAAGATGGGCGGACAGTTGACTTTCGACGGCCTGATCGCCTCCAGCGCGGGCATGGCGAATGTGCTGCGCCTCGGACGGCGCGCCGCGCAGTCCAACATCCCGGTGCTCATCGAGGGCGAATCGGGTGTTGGCAAGGAGATGGTGGCGCGTGCCATCCAGGGCGAAAGCGAGCGCGCCGGCAAGCCCTTCGTGGCGGTCAACTGCGGCGCGCTGCCAGAGAATCTGGTGGAAAGCATCCTGTTCGGCCACGAAAAGGGCTCCTTCACCGGCGCCACCGGCAAGCACCTTGGCAAGTTCCAGGAAGCCGACGGCGGCACGCTGTTTCTCGACGAAGTGGCCGAACTGCCGCTTGAAATGCAGGTGAAGCTTTTGCGCGCCATCCAGGAGGGCGAGATCGATCCCGTCGGGTCGCGCCGTCCGGTCAAGGTCAATATCCGCCTCATATCGGCTACCAACCGCAACATGATCGACATGGTGAAGGCCGGGCAGTTCCGCGAGGACCTCTATTACCGTCTCAACGTCTATCCGATGACGGTGCCGCCGCTGCGGGAACGCGTCGACGACATACCGGCGTTGGTCAATCACTTCATCACCCGGTTCTCTGCCGAGGAAGGCCGCAAGATCAAGGGCATAGAGCCTGATGCCGGCGCCATGCTGCAGGCCTACGGCTGGCCTGGCAACGTCCGACAGCTTGAGAATACGGTGTTCCGGGCTATCGTCTTGTGCGACCGCGACCGCCTGGCGGTGGAAGACTTTCCGCAGATCGCCGCGCTGGTCGAGGGCTACGAGGTGAAGGTACCGCCGGCGCCGCAAGCCGAAAAGAAGGCGGCCGCGACCTCGGGTGCCGCCGCCATCATCGGATCCGGCTCGTCGCTTTCCTCAGGCGTGGTCAGCGACGGCATGGCGCTGGGGATCCCTGTCGTTACCGAGGGTGGCCATGTCCGCCGGCTGGAAGAGGTGGAAGCCGATATGATCAGGCTCGCACTTCATCGCTACAGAGGCCAAATGTCTGAAGTCGCGCGAAAACTCGGTATTGGCCGTTCGACACTGTATCGCAAGATGCGCGATCTGGGCCTTGAGGCCAAAATGTAACACATAACCGGAAAGTGAAGCTTTTGTACCCCCTGGGCCGTTGCAGCCGCCTGGGCCAGTGATTACGTTGCGGGCACGGTGGAAGGATATAAGCAAATGACGCGTACGCTCAAAACCCTGTCGGCAGCCGGGCTTGTGCTGGGCCTTTTTGCGATCGGTCCTGCCTCGGCCGAAAACGCCGTGACCAATTTCAGGGGACGCGAGTTCCCCGCTGTTATTTCGCCCAGCGGGCAGCAGCGGTTCTATTCCAACTCCCAAAACAACAGCTACAACGATGGCGGGTTCTTCAATTATTTCTTCGGCAACCTGAATCAGCGTCAGAGCGCCGACATCAACATCGATCCCGGCATCGATACCGGCTCGGGTACGCCGATTTATACCTATTACGCCGATCCCCTGACGGCTTTGGGGCGGGCCGACCTGAAGGTGCCCGAGGTCAAGGCGCCGCCGGTGTTTTCCGCCGATGGACCCGATGGTCCGCATCCGGTGATGGTCGCTCTGGACCAGCAAGGTTTCCAGAGCCCGCTGACGCAAGCCGTCTTCGATCGCCTGCAAGGCAGGGACTCCGGGGTTCGGGTGACCAAGGAGCAGAATGCCGCCATCGTCGATTTCTACAAGAAGCGCGACTTCGCGCCGCTATGGACAACGCCGCAAGGGCTCACCCCGAAGGCGCATGAACTGCTCGATCTGTTTTCAAAGGCCGCCGAGGACGGGCTCGAGCCTCGCGACTACCTGCCGCCGGCGCTGACCGGCTTCGACGGAGGCCTGAAGGCGGCCAGCGGCCAATTCGACGGGCTGGCCGATGCCGAACTCGGCCTCTCCGCCATGGCCTTGCGCTACGCCATGGTGGCTTCGGGCGGGCGCATCGTTCCTGATCGGTTGAGCGGTTATGAGGATATGAATCCGCCGGTTGTCGAGCCTGCGGCCGCCTTTGACGCTCTGGCCGCGTCCAGTCAGCCGGCGGCCTACCTGGCGGGCCTGGAGCCGACTGTTCCCGCCTATGGCCAGTTGAAGGCAGCCCTCAAGCCGCTGCTCGCGGTCTCCGACAATGTGGTGGTAGAGACCCCGGTCGACACGGGGCCGATCATCCATGTCGGCGACAGCGACGAGCGCATTCCGGCCATTCGTGCCCGCCTCATCAAGCTCGGCCATCTGGCCGCGCCGGTCGCTGCCAGTATTACCAACAGCACCAGCTTAGCCTCGGACCAGACCTCCACCATTTCCAATTCCGGGCGGGTGACGGTGACGTTGACGACCAGCGAGGGGATGAAGAATACCCAGGTGGCCTCGACGCAGGATGTGTCCCTGCCGATCAGCCAGGACGGGTCCATGATTGCGTCCACCGGCCAGGACATCATCTACAACGATACCCTGCACCAGGCGATCATGGACTTCCAGACGTCGGCCGGGCTGAAGGCCGATGGTGTCATTGGCAATCGCACCATCGCCGCCCTCAATGCCGGTCTCAATGCCAACACCGCGCCGGTGCAGAAGGAAAAGATCAAACTGGCTATGGAACGGCTGCGCTGGCTACCGCGTGACTTTGGTCATCGTTATGTCCTCGCCAACCTTGCCGCCTTCGAACTCTATGTGTGGGACAACGGCCAGCAGATCTGGCAGTCGAAGGTGATTGACGGCAAGCCCAATCATCAGACGACGGCTTTCCATGATGAGATCGAGACCGTGGTGTTCAACCCCTACTGGGGCGTACCGCAGTCGATCATCATCAAGGAAATGCTGCCTTATCTGCGCCAGGACCCCGGCTATCTCGACCAGAAGGGTTTCGAGGTCACGGACAATTCCGGCCAGCGCATCCCGTCGTCTTCCATCGACTGGACACAGTTCACCGACAAGGTGCCGCTCAACGTGCGCCAGCCGCCCGGCTACGACAATGCCCTGGGGGTGGTGAAGTTCCTGTTCCCCAACAAGCATTCCATCTACATGCACGACACCCCCTCGAAGCCATTGTTCGCGAAGGAATCGCGCGCCTACAGCCATGGCTGCGTCAGGGTCCAGAATCCGGAGCATTTCGCCCAGATACTGCTCGGGTGGTCGAGCAATGAGGTGGCCTCTGCCATCAACAGCGGGCAGAACCGGGAAGTGAACCTGCCGCAGAAGGTGCCGGTCTATCTCACCTATTTCACGGCGTGGCCGGACGCCGAGGGCAATGTGCACTTCTATAAAGATGTCTACGGGCGCGATGAGTTGATGAAGACCGCCGAGCAGACGACGGATGCCACTCTGGACGCTGCTATCCAGTAGGCAATTGGCCCGGATGAGGATCCGGCGCCGGCGTCAGATTTCCTTGAGGAACTGGTCGTGGATCACCGCGATGCGCATCATGTTGGTCTTGCCGGGGGTGCCGAGCGGCACACCGGCGGTGATCACCACCCGCTCGCCCAGCTTGGCAAAGCCTTCCTGAACCGCCACCCGGCAGGCCCGGAACACCATGTCGTCGAGATCGGTGGCGTCTTCGGTCACCGTCACGTGCAGGCCCCAGCACACCGCCAGCCGGCGTCCGGTACGGATGCTGGGAGACAGCGCGATGATCGGCACCTCGGGGCGTTCGCGCGCCACGCGAAGGCCGGTGGAACCTGAACCGGTGTAACAGACGATGGCTGCCACATTGAGGGTTTCGGCGGTCTGGCGCGCGGCGCTGGCGATGGCATCGGCGGATGTGGACTCCGGCTCGGTGCGCTGGGCAAGCGCGAAGGTGTGGTAGATCGGGTCCTGCTCAACCGAGCGGGCGATGGAGTCCATCATCTGCACGGCCTTTTCCGGCCATTTGCCGGCGGCCGATTCGGCGCTCAGCATGATGGCGTCGGCGCCCTCATAGACGGCGGTCGCCACATCGGAGACTTCGGCGCGGGTGGGCACTGGTTCTTCGATCATCGATTCGAGCATCTGGGTTGCCACCACCACCGGCTTGCCGGCGCGCCGCGCCGAGCGGGTGAGGCGCTTCTGCCAGCCGGGGACCGCTTCGATCGGCAACTCGACGCCCAGATCGCCGCGAGCCACCATCATCGAGTCGCACAAATCGAGGATTTCCGGCAACCGCTGCAGGGCGGCGGGCTTTTCGATCTTCACCATGATGCCGGTGCGGCCGCGAATGAGCTTGCGCGCCTCGGCGACGTCTTCGGGACGCTGCACGAAGGACAGGGCGATCCAGTCGACCTCGGCCAGGCAGCAGGCTTCGAGGTCGGCGCGGTCCTTGTCGGTGAGGGCGGCGAGCGGCACCACGGTATCGGGCAGGTTGACGCCCTTGCGCGCCGACAAGGTGCCGCCGAAGATCACTTTGGTCTTGATGTGCTCGGCATCGGCCTCGACGATCTCGACGCGTACCCGGCCGTCGTTGAGCAGCAGGTGCTCGCCCGGCGCCACGGCGGTGAAGATCTCGGGATGCGGCAGGTTGACCCGGGTCTGATCGCCGGGGCTGGGATCGGTATCGAGAGTGAAGGTATCGCCTGCCTTGATGGTGACGTCGTCGGTGGAGAACTTGCCGATCCTGAGCTTTGGCCCCTGCAGGTCGCCGAGGATGCCGACCGGCCGGCCGTGACTGGTTTCGACCTCGCGGATCATGGAGATATAGCGCTTGAGATCGTCGTGGCTGGAATGGCTCATGTTGATGCGGAATACGTCCACACCCGCCATGAACAGCCGATCTATCATCTCCGGTGTGCTGGAGGCTGGTCCCAGCGTGGCGACAATCTTGACCCTGCGCTGTCGCCTCACTTGGGCTCCGTGGTCTTGGGCCCGGACAGTTCGATGGTCCAGTCGGTCTCTTCGCCGGTATCGACCTCGAAGAAACCGGTCTTCTTATAGGTGCGGTTCTCGCAGTCCTTGAGGCGGCCGGCCGCGTTGCGGATCGTGAACAGCTTGTTACGGGTGCACATGTAGTCCTTGCCGCCCCACGAGCCGCCCTTGTCGTAGTCGACGGCATAAATGTAGTAGTAGCGGGCGATCAGATTGCCCTTGAGCAAGGTCTCGCATTTGTTGGGGCCGACATTCCACCAGCCTTCGCTGGCCCAGCCCTGCATGTCCTTGTAGCCGAGCGCCACGCCTACCCGGCTGGTGGTCTTGTTGCACAACTTGAGATCGGCAGACGCCGGCTGAGCCATCGCCACCAATGCCATGCCGGCCACCATCACCGCTACACTTCGTCCGAGCATTCCGACTAAACCTCCTGCCGCTTCCCGCGCGAATCGAACATAGCAACAAACGCCATGCCTGCCACGGGTAATTCGTGAAGCGGTGCATGCATACATCAAAATCCGGCCAAAAATGGACATCGCCGGCGATCCCGAAGTTCATTGCGTGACGTGAATTGCCGCAACGCGGTGCTGGCAGGCCCGCCACCTTGGCCTTATAGTGCCGCCGATGTTCGAACATGTTGATCGCGACCCGGCTGCGCGGGGGCCCCGTGAAGCCAAAGATACGGCATCGTCGGTGCCCAGTCACGAGGTCATCGCCGGCGATCCCGGAGCGGGGCTGGTGCTGGTGTGCGATCATGCGCGCAATGACATACCGGATGAATATGACAATCTCGGATTGCCGCCGGGCGAACTCGAACGCCACATCGCCTTTGACATCGGCGTCGAGGGGGTGACCCGCGGGCTGGCGCACCGCCTCGGGGTGCCGGCGGTGCTGGCGGGGTTTTCGCGCCTGTTGATCGATCCCAATCGCGGCCTCGATGACCCGACCCTCATCATGCGCCTGTCGGATGGTGCCGTGGTGCCGGGCAATGCCGCCATCGACGAGGGTGAGCGGCACCGCCGGGTGGAGCGGTATTTCCGCCCCTACGACGAAGCGGTGGGCCAAATGATCGCCCGCTCGGTGGCCAGCGGCCGCGCGCCGGCCATCCTCTCGGTCCATTCCTTCACGCCGGTGTGGAAGGGGGTGCCGCGGCCATGGGACATCGGTGTCCTGTGGGTCGAGGACAATCGTTTCGCCGCACCCTTGCTCGCCGCCCTTGCGCAAGACCCCCAACTCGTGGTGGGAGATAACGAACCTTATTCGGGTGGCCTCGCCGGCGATACCATGGACCGCCATGCCACCGCCAAGGGCTTGCCCGATGCGCTGATCGAAATCCGCCAGGACTTGATCGCCGACCAGGCGGGCATTGATGAATGGGTCGACCGGCTGGCCGGCCTGTTGCCGCCGGTGCTGGCGGCAATAAAGGTGGATCGCCGGGGTTTTGGACTGAATGGAGGTCACGGACGATGACGAACGAGGCTCGTGAACGGATCGAACTGGAGGCTGCGGTCTTTCGGCGGCTGGTGGAGCACTTGAGGAAGCGCACCGATGTACAGAACATCGACATGATGAATCTGGCCGGGTTCTGCCGCAATTGCCTGTCCAACTGGTACCGCGAGGCCGCCGAGGCTGCCGGATACGATGTTTCCCGCGATCAGTCGCGCGAACTGGTGTACGGGATGCCTTACGAGGAATGGAAGTCGCGCTACCAGAGCGAGGCGAGCCCCGACCAGAAGGCCAAACTCGCCGTCACTCATCCCGACGGCCACAAGCATTGATCAGCAAGGAAAGACGAAATTACCCTCATGGATACGACCACGACAAGCTTTGCCCAGGGCCAGCTCAGGAGCCTCATCGAGCGGATCGAAAAGCTCGAGGAGGAGAAAAAGGCCATCGCCGGTGACATCAAGGAAGTCTATGCCGAGGCCAAGGGCAACGGCTTCGACACCAAGATCGTCCGCAAGGTGATCTCGCTGCGCAAGAAAGATACCGCCGAACGCCAGGAGGAGGAGGCTCTGCTCGACCTCTACATGCATGCCCTCGGCATGGTGCCGGAGCCCGACAGCGCGGGCTGATCGGGCTCTGCTGTCTTATTGCAATCGATCAGCTTTTCTGTAATCGGGTGATTGCACCCGATCGAACGCCGTGTTCCAGCAGACCGAATTCGGCTTCAGGGCGTTGTCTTGATGACGGCTTCAGCGAGCTTGTCGCTACCTGGCGGCCGGGCGCCGGGGCCGAAGTCGCTCTTGGCCTTTTCGTTGACCACCAGCATATCGCCTTTGGCGGACCCGTTGGAGACGCTGGACATGGAATCGGCGGAAGACTTGTCGACGGTATTTGACATGGCAGCGATCTGTTCTATCGCCTGCCGGTCTTCGGCGCTCAGGCCCTTGGTTACATCCGACTGGTAGGTCTGGGCGTTGACGGTCAGCGGCTGCGGATAGCCGTCGCGACGGATCAGGCTATCGGTGCTCATGGTCAGCCAGCTTCTGAGAAAACCCATGATGCCGGACCCGGCAGAAGCCGTCGTGTCCTCGATGGGTTTGATCAGCGGTATGTTGGCAACGGTGCCCAGATTGATCTCCTGGAGCAAATTGCCCTTGCTGGTGAAGTTCGAACTGCTGGCGGCCAGCCGATTCTTCGGTTCACTAAGCCATCCGCGATCCTTGATCGAGGTGGGATCCAGCGCGGCGAAATTTTTGTGGGGCACCGGCGCCGATGCGGGGATGACCTGCATCTGCATGGCGGCGAGGTATTTCACCTCGATGGGCTTGGGGCGCGGTTTCGGCACGTCAGCCAGCATCGCCGTGGCGATCTTCTGCGGCGCGCCGACCACCGGTTTGTCGGCGGTCTTGGAGGTGTCGAGCGATGCGACCATGGTGTTGGTGCGGCGGCGGGCAAAGCGTGCACCGATGGTCGGCCGGTACTTTTGCGTGATCTCGGCCATCTGCGTGTCGCTGATATAGGGCCAGTGGCGCACCGATCCCGAATCGATGTGGACAAAGCCCTTGATGCCCGAACGCGGGTAATAACCGACGCCGCCGACCTCGCGGACCAGTGCGGAATCGCGCAGGCGTACGGTCGGAACGTCGGGGAAGAACAGGTCGATGGCCTTGCCGTGAATGTGCTGGCTGCGCACTGCCACGTGGCGGCCGATACGGCGCAGGAAGGCATTGGTCTCGGCCGAGCGGTAGCCGCAGATGATGTCGATGGGCGCCTTGGAGCCCAGGTCCTCATGCAGTTCCCACATCAGGTCGATCACCTTGGGGTCGATGGTGATGACCTTGTCCTTGCGCCAGTCGCGCAGCAGGTAATTGATCTTGGCCATGGCCGAGGGGATGTAGTGGCCATCGACCTTGTAGGTCACAGTGAGCGATTCATGAGTGTGCACGTGATACAGCGACAGGGTGCGAACTTCCCCCGCCCTGACAGGAGCAGAAAGCACAAACCCCATCATCGTCGCTATGCCAGCGACGGCGGCTGTACGAATGATTTTTTTCACTGTCCTCGACGAAAAAACAGCTGACCCTTGGGTCGCACCGCTCCCACGCATCCAACTCACACTGACCGGAGCAAGTCCCCCGATTCCCTCAAGGTTTGAAACCCCAACCTGGAGACCCCACCGCTTCCACGGTTACACCAGATCGCCACTCACCACAAGAATACGGCCGTGATTTGGCAGCCCTTGTAAACATGAAGAATGCCGGAACATGCTTAATGCGGTCTTAATCCCTGATCCCGGCCGCCGCCGCCGCCAGCAATTTGTCCACATCCTGCGGCGAGGTGGCGTAGGACAGGACGAAGCGCACGAAGGTTTCTTCGCTCCCCATGTCACGGGTTTCCGGCCCGCCTGGCGGCCATTCGTGACAAATCACACCGGCAGCCTCGAGATGTCGATGCAGTGCCACCGGCATGATGCAGAAAACCTCGTTGGCCTCAGGTGTTAGCGGCAAGCGCAGGCGGGGCAGGGCGGTGAGCCCGGCCGCCAGGCGGGCGGCCATGGCATTGGCGTCGCGGGCATTCGTCAGCCACAGGTCGTCTTTCAGATAGGCCAGCATCTGGGCACCAAGGAAGCGTCCCTTGGACAACAGTTGAGCCGAACGCATGCGCCGCCAACCGAAGTCGTCAGCCAGCTGAGGATCGAAGAAAATGACGGCTTCCAGCGCCATGGCGCCGTTCTTGGTCGCGCCGAACGACAGCACATCGACGCCTGCTTTCCAGGTCAGTTCGGCCGGTTTTGCGTCCACCGCGACTACCGCGTTGGCGAATCGCGCCCCGTCCATGTGCAGGCGCATGCCGTGGGCGTGCGCAAGTTCGGCGATGGCGGCAATCTCCGCCGGGCTATAAACGGTGCCCAGTTCACTGGCCTGGGTGATGGTGACCGCCGACGGCTTGGGGTCATGCACGCCGCGAATGAAGGTCTTCAGGCGAGCGGCGATGGCTTCGGGAGTTATCTTGCCGCCGGGCTCATCGAGACCGATGATCTTGGCGCCGCCGGTCATCATTTCCGGCGCCCCGCACTCGTCGATATTGGAATGGGCCTCGGCGTGGGCGAAGATTGCGCCGTAGGATGGGGTAATGGCCGACAGCGACAGGGCATTGGCGGCCGTTCCTGTCACCACCAGAAAGGCCTTTATGTCGCGCTCGAAGACGTCGGCGAGGGCCTTTTCGGCCTTTGAGGTCCAGTCATCTTCGCCGTAGGATGAGGCGGTGCCGTGATTGGCCTCCGAAAGGGCGGCCATGATGGCCGGATGCACCCCGTACTGGTTGTCGCTGGCAAAATTCATCGCGCAAGGCCTCCCGGTTGGCCATTGACCTCAGCGTGCATAGCAACTCGCCCCGGGCTGTCAAAGACATCGCAGTGACAATTCTTGCAATTGCGACCTTTTGGAATAGCAAATGATGTCGCGCCGAGGCCGCGGGTTCAGCTCGGCTTGCGGCACGAATGGGCAAAGCTCATCTGACCGTCGAGCCTGGAGATCTCCATCCTGGCCTTGCGGAGGAGCTTGTCTCGGGTGGACTCCACCCCGACCTCATGCTTGTTGCGCCATTTGGGCGTGCAGTAGCGAAGCGAGCCGTCGCCGGTCAGCTTGAGCCAGAAGACAGACGGCAGGTCGATGGCGGCCTCGACTTGTATGCGGGCGCCACCGCCGATGAAATCGCGGATCTGGCATTCGGTGATGACGCCGGCGCCGGGTTGGAGAATGAGCGCAGGCATGAACGCCTTGCGGCGCTCGGATGTCCGATTGTCTTTCGATGTCGATCTGGTTGTCATGCTCACATCCAAATGTCGAAGGCAGGATCGCGGGGCCTGTGCCGAGGGCGACCCGACTTGATTAAGGTGCCTGACCTCCTAATTTTCCCTGAGCGCGGCCCCAAGTGGGCTGCTATCTGGTAGCCGCACCGTGCGTAGGCCGATCCTGCCGGCCCGACGCATTGTCGCTTGCGCGCGAACCCTGTTTCTGTCATTCTTTCCGAATAGGACAGCGACACTGTCCTATGCGGCATCTTGGCACGCGGGTAACCTTCGTTACGGCAACTGACATGGCAACGCTGAACAAGAGGGACGAGCGGGCTCCGATGCATTTTGTGGGTGGGACTACGGCCAAACGATAACGAAGGGTTCGGCTCATCCGCCTTTTTAGGGGAAGCGTCGAATCCGGCAGGCCGGGAACGGTTCGGACCCGGTAACCGACCATCGAACTTCTCTTGATCGCTGAACTGGAAAAGGCGTTTTCTTCAACGCGCCGGGGCCGGTATGCTGGGCTTTGAAAGGGTGGAGTGCCATGGCAGGACCGATTGAGACCAGGGCGGATGCGCGCTTCCGGCCGGAAGGCCTGCCGGAGCCGTTTGGCCTGCACGACCCTTCGGCCGGCCGCGATGCCTGCGGTATCGGGCTCATTGCCAACATCCACAACATCAAGAGCCACGAGAACATCACCAACGGCTTGAAGATTCTGCGCAACCTCGAACACCGCGGCGCGGTGGGGGCCGACCCCAAGGCCGGTGACGGTTGCGGCATGATGCTGCAAATCCCGCATGCGTTCCTTGCCGACGAGGCCGAGCGTTTGGGCTTTTCCCTGCCGGCGCCCGGCGAATACGGCGTGGCCTTCCTGTTCATGCCGCGCGATCCTTCCGTCCGCCACGAGATCGAGCGCATCTGGTGGGAGACAGCGCGCGAGGAAGGTCTGAAAGTCATTGGCTGGCGCGACGTGCCGACCCAGTCCGCCGTGCTCGGTGCATCGGTCAAGCGCACCGAGCCGTTTTCGCGCCAGGCGTTCCTGACCGCCGGGCCGACCATTCGCGACGAGGCGCATTTCGAGCGCAAGCTCTATATCTGCCGCAAGGTAGTCTCCAATCGGGTCATCGAGGTTCTGGGAGCGGCGGCGCGCGGCTATTACCCGGTTTCCGCATCGACCCGCACCGTGGTCTACAAGGGTCTGGTGATGGGCGACACGCTGGGGCGTTATTACCCCGACCTTGCCGATGAACGCGTCGCCTCGGCGCTGGCGCTGGTGCATCAGCGCTTTTCCACCAACACCTTCCCGACCTGGCCGCTGTCTCACCCTTATCGCTATATCTGCCACAACGGCGAGATCAACACCCTGCGCGGCAACTACAACTGGATGGCGGCGCGGCAGGCCAACATGGCCTCCGAGATGCTCGGCAAGGATCTCGAGAAGTGCTGGCCGATTTCCTACGAGGGCCAGTCGGACTCGGCGTGTTTCGACAACGCGCTGGAATTGCTGTTCATGGGCGGCTACCCGCTGCCGCATGCCATGATGATGTTGATCCCCGAGGCGTGGGCCGGCAATCCGCTGATGGATGAGGACCGCCGCGCCTTTTACGAATATCACGCTGCCTTGATGGAGCCGTGGGACGGGCCGGCCGCCATGGCTTTCACCGACGGGCGGCTGATCGGCGCCACGCTCGACCGCAATGGCCTGAGGCCGGCACGCTATCTCGTCACCGATGACGGATTCGTGCTGTTGTCCTCGGAGATGGGGGTACTCGATTTCCCGGAGGAAAAGATCGTCAAGAAATGGCGGCTGCAACCGGGCCGCATGCTGCTCATCGATCTGGAAAAGCAGCAGATCATCTCCGATGACGATCTGAAACGCGATCTCGCTAACCAGCACCCCTATGGCGAGTGGCTGAAGCGCACCCAGCTGGTGCTGCGCGACATGCCGGCGGCAAAGACCAAACGCCCGCCCATCGCGGTGCCGCTGATCGACCGCCAGCAGGCCTTTGGCTACACTCAGGAAGACCTGAAGATGCTGATGACACCCATGGCCCAGACCGGTCAGGAGGCCATCGGGTCCATGGGCAACGATGCCCCGGTGTCGGCGCTGTCGGGCCGCGCCAAGTTGCTCGATACCTATTTCCAGCAGAATTTCGCCCAGGTCACCAACCCGCCCATCGACCCGATCCGCGAGGAACTGGTGATGTCGTTGGTCTCCTTCATTGGGCCGCGCCCCAACCTCCTGGACCTGAAAGGGACTTCACGCCAGATGCGCCTGGAGGTCTCCCAGCCCATTCTCACCAACGAGGAGCTGGAGCGCATCCGTACCATCGGCGGGGTGGCCAACAATCCGTTCCGCACTGTCACCATCGACATCACCTACGATGTCGCCAACGGTGCCGACTACATGGACGCCGCTCTTGAGGCGATCTGCGCCGGGGCCGAGCGGGCGGTGCGCGACGGCTACAACATCATCGTCTTGTCGGACCGCTCGGTGTCAGCCGAACGGGTGCCCATACCGGCCCTGCTCGCCACCTCGGCCACCCACCATCACCTCATCCGCCGGGGGTTGAGGACATCGGTGGGGTTGGTGGTTGAATCGGGTGAGCCGCGCGAGGTGCATCAATTCTGCACGCTCGCCGGCTACGGCGCCGAGGCCGTCAATCCCTATCTGGCGTTCGAGACGCTGGAAGCGCTGCAGCCGGGGATCGGCGAGGACATCTCGGTCAAGAAGTGCATCAAGCGCTACACCAAGGCGATCAACAAGGGCATGCTGAAGGTGATGTCCAAGATGGGCATCTCGACCTACCAATCCTATTGCGGCGCCCAGATCTTTGATGCCGTGGGGCTGAAGAGCGACTTCATCCGGCAGTATTTCACCGGCACCGCCACCCAGATCGAAGGTGTCGGGCTTAACGAGATCGCCGAAGAAGCCTTCCGCCGCCACGCCGATGCCTTCGGCCTCAATCCCGTTTTCAAGGATGCGCTCGATGTTGGCGGCGATTATGCCTGGCGCAACCGCGGCGAGGCGCATGTGTGGGAGCCCGAGGTCGTCGCGCATCTGCAGCACGCGGTGCGCGGCAACCTGCCGCAAGAATACCGCGCCTATGCCAATCTGGTGAACGGCAAGGATCGCGCCCTCAAAACCCTGCGTGGCCTGTTCCGCATCCGCACGGCCAAGGAGGTGGGGCGCTCGCCGGTTCCCATCGAGGAGGTCGAGCCGGCGGCGGCGATCGTCAAGCGCTTCGCCACCGGGGCCATGTCATTCGGTTCCATCTCGCGCGAGGCCCACACGACGCTCGCCATCGCCATGAACCGCATCGGCGGACGCTCCAACACCGGGGAGGGGGGCGAGGAACAGGATCGCTTCAAGCCCTTGCCGAACGGAGATTCCATGCGCTCGGCCATCAAGCAGGTGGCCTCCGGGCGCTTCGGGGTCACCGCTGAATATCTGGTCAACTCGGACCAGATGCAGATCAAGATGGCGCAAGGGGCAAAGCCCGGTGAAGGCGGCCAATTGCCTGGCCACAAGGTCGATGCCACCATCGCCCGGGTGCGCTATTCGACGCCGGGCGTCGGGCTGATCTCGCCACCGCCGCACCACGACATCTATTCCATCGAGGACCTTGCGCAGCTCATCTACGACCTCAAGAACGTCAATCCGGCGGGCGAGGTCTCGGTGAAGCTGGTCTCGGAAGTGGGTGTGGGAACCGTGGCGGCGGGCGTCGCCAAGGCGCGCGCCGATCATGTCACCATTTCCGGTTACGAGGGCGGCACCGGGGCATCGCCCCTCACCTCCATCAAGCATGCCGGCAGCCCGTGGGAGATCGGCATCGCCGAGACCCAGCAGACCCTGGTTGCCAACCGCTTGCGCGGCCGCATCAAGGTGCAGGTCGATGGCGGCTTGAGGACCGGGCGCGATGTGGTGATCGCCGCACTCCTGGGCGCCGACGAGATGGGCTTTGCCACCGCGCCGCTGATCTCGGCCGGCTGCATCATGATGCGCAAGTGTCATCTCAACACCTGTCCGGTCGGGGTCGCCACCCAGGACCCGGAATTGCGCAAACGCTTCCGCGGGGCCCCGGAGCATGTCATCAACTTCTTCTTCTTCATCGCCGAGGACGTGCGCCAGTTGATGGCGGAGATGGGCTTTACCCGCTTTACCGACATGGTGGGGGCGAGCGAATGGCTCGACCAGGAGCGGGCAATCTCCCACTGGAAGGCCCACGGTCTCGATTTCACCCGCCTGTTCGCGCAGGCCGATGTCGAGGGCGATGTGGCGGTGCGCAACGTCGAGGCGCAAAAGCATGCTCTCGCCGAGGTGCTCGACCGCCGCTTCATCGAGGCCTCGAAGCCCGCCCTCGAGGAGGGCAAGCCGGTGGAGATGGCCTTTCAAATCCGCAACACCGACCGCACCGCCGGGGCCATGCTGTCGGGTGAGGTGGCGCGGCGCTATGGCCATGCGGGACTGCCCGATGACACCATCACCATCAACCTCACCGGCATCGCCGGCCAGAGCTTTGGTGCCTTTGCGGCGCATGGCGTCACCCTCAACCTCACCGGCGAAGCCAACGATTATGTCGGCAAGGGTTTATCGGGCGGTCACCTGATCATCCGGCCGCCGGAGCATGCCGCCTTCGTTGCCGAACAGTCGATCATCGTCGGCAACACGGTGCTGTATGGCGCCATCGCCGGGGAATGTTACTTCCGCGGCGTGGCGGGCGAACGCTTCGCGGTGCGCAATTCCGGCGCGCTGGCCGTGGTCGAAGGCGTCGGGGATCACGGCTGCGAATACATGACCGGCGGCATCGTGGTGGTGATCGGCGAGACGGGGCGCAATTTTGCCGCCGGCATGTCGGGCGGCATTGCCTATGTGCTGGACGAGGCGGGCGATTTCGCCGAGCGCTGCAACCTCGCCATGGTCGACCTGGCGCCGGTGCCGGCCGAGGAGGAAACCATCGAGCGCCTGCACCATCATGGTGGTGATCTCGAGAGCCACGGCCTTGTCGATGTCACCGCCGACATGAACCGCCGCGACGCCGAGCGCATCTGGGAACTCGTCGGGCGCCATTACCGCTACACCGGCTCGACCCGCGCCCGGGGAATCCTCGATCATTGGGACCGCTATCTGCCGCAGTTCGTCAAGATCATGCCGGTCGAGTACCGCCGGGCGCTTCTGGAACTGGAAAAGCAGCAGGCCGACAGTGACGGTCTGCAAATCGGCCTCAAGAAGCGGGCCTGAGGTCTGGAGCGGGCATGGGCAAGATAACCGGGTTTCTCGAATTCGACCGTCAGGAGCAGAAATACGCACCCGCTGCCGACCGGGTGCGGCATTTCCATGAGTTCATCCTGCCGCTCGATGAACACGACCTGGTGCGCCAGGCGGCGCGTTGCATGGACTGCGGCATTCCCTTCTGCCACGGTCCGGCGGGCTGTCCGGTCAACAACCAGATTCCCGACTGGAACGATCTGGTGTATCGCGGCGACTGGGAAAGGGCGGCGAAGAACCTCCACTCCACCAACAATTTTCCGGAGATGACCGGGCGCATCTGCCCGGCGCCGTGCGAGGGGGCCTGCACGCTCAATATCGAGGACTCTCCCGTAGCCATCAAGACCATCGAACAGGCCATCGCCGACCGCGCCTACAAGGAAGGCTGGATCCGGCCCGAACCTGCCGAACAGGCAACGGGCAAGCGGGTTGCCATCGTCGGCTCTGGCCCGGCGGGCCTGGCGGCGGCCCAGCAGCTTGCTCGCGTCGGCCATGCGGTGCACGTCTTCGAGCGCGACGCCAAGCCCGGCGGCCTGCTACGTTACGGCATTCCCGATTTCAAGATGGAAAAGCATTATATCGACCGCCGCGTCGAGCAGATGCAAGGCGAAGGTGTCACCTTCCACACCAGCGTGCATGTCGGCCATGACGTCAGCGGCCGCAAGCTTGTCGATGATCATGACGCGGTGTTGCTCGCCGGCGGTTCCAAGCTGTCGCGCGACCTGCCGATCGAGGGCCGTGACCTTGACGGCATCCACTTCGCCATGGACTTCCTGCCGCAGCAGAACCGCCGCGTTTCCGGCGAACCGCTCGGCGACGTGAAACCGATTTTGGCCGCCGGCAAGCATGTGGTGGTGATCGGCGGAGGTGATACCGGGTCCGACTGCATCGGCACCTCGATCCGCCAGGGAGCGCTTTCGGTCACCCAGCTTGAGATCATGCCGCAGCCGCCGCTGCACGAGAACAAGATGCTGACGTGGCCCAACTGGCCGCTGAAGCTGCGCACCTCATCGAGCCAGCAGGAAGGCGTCGAGCGTGATTTTTCGGTACTAACGCAGCACTTTTCCGGCGCCAAGGGGGTTGTGAAGAAGCTGCACTGCGTGCGCGTCGATCAAAAACTCCAGCCGGTCGCCGGCAGCGAGTTCGAGCTCAAGGCCGATCTCGTGTTGCTGGCCATGGGCTTCGTGCATCCGGTGCTCGAAGGCATGGTGGAAGAACTCGGCGTGGCGCTCGACGGACGCAAGAACGTGGGTGCCAACACCAACGATTACCGCACGTCGGTGGACAAGGTCTTCGCCGCCGGCGACATGCGCCGCGGCCAGTCGCTGGTGGTATGGGCGATCCGCGAGGGCCGGCAGGCGGCACGCGCCATCGATGAGATACTCATGGGATCGAGCATCCTGCCGCGCTGATTAGCGGGAGACGCTGAAATCGTCGATGCGTCCCGGTTCGGGCGTGGGCGCCTCTCCCCTGGTGAACAGCTTGTTCGCCTGGCTTCCGGGCGGGCCGGTCAGATTGAGAACGGCGAGCTTTTCGGCATCGTCCAGCGGCGGTTTGGTGAGGGCGGGGGCCTTGTGCTTGGGCTTTTGGGGTTCGGCGGGCAGTGCCAGGCGGGCGACGGCCACGGCGTCGGGGGAGGGCAGGTCATCGGGATTGATCTGCACCAGGTCGCCGTTGACCAGGGCCTTGCCGAACACCGGCAGATCGATGCCGGGGCGCTGGCGCCGAGATGGCGTCTGCTGGTTGTCGTTTTGAGCCGTGTCGGCTTGCGGTGCGATGCCTTGGGCGGCGTCCATGTCAGCGTGAAGTTGATCGAGCACGATCGATGCCAGCTTGTCGTTGCCGCTGCGTAGGAAGTTGACGCCGTTATGCGAGCGCAGCCGGGTGAGATTGTTGCCGAGGTCGTAGCCGCTTTCGGTATAGCTGCCATCGGCATTGGCGAATTGCGCACGAATGTCGATGAACTTGAAACCGGCCTTTTCCACCGCTGTGCGTTCCAGGCCGCTCACCCTTTTTGCCACCTCGTCGACGCTGCTGGAGGCCATCGGAGGCAGGCCGACCCAGTAGACGGCCACCTTGGCCTGTTTCAGGATATCGATCAGGGCGGTGATATCGGCATTGTAGGCGTCGACCCATTGCGGCGAGCCGTAGGTGATGAGTTCGCCGGCCTGGTGAATGTCGCGGCCATCGTTGGCGCCGAGCATGATGATGGCGATGTCGAACTGGTTGCGCTCGAGGATGCCCTTGAGGGCCATCGGCCAATCGTAGATGTCCGGACGGGCAAGCCCGGAACCCTCCTTGAAGCGGCCGTTGACCTTGAGGCTCGGGTCATCGTGCGCCTGCCGCGCCAGACCCGCCCACAGGCCGCCGGCGAGGCTGTCGCCGATCACAAAGACCCGGTAGGTGTCCTGCGGGCCGGGGAGGTAGCTGCGTGATGCGGCCGATGCCGGCGCAAGCATCGCTACCATCGCCATGACGACAATTGACGCCGTCAGCCATCGCCCGGCCATCGTCCTTGCCATTGCTGCTCCACCACATACCCAAACCAACATGAAGGCAATCTAGAGCATGATGCCGAAAAGTGGAAGCCACTTTTCGGATAACATCATGCTCAAGATATTGGAATCGATCATCTTTATGCGATTGGGTGAGGTCACCCAGTTGCATGCTGATCTAGTGGCTCTGGCGTATGCGCTCAAGCAGTTCGGCGGTGGCATAGCCGTCGGGCACCAGGCCGGCGGCGCGCTGATAGGCCTGGATGGCGGCCTGGGTCTTGGTGCCGAAATAGCCGGACGTGCCGCCGGTATCGAAGCCGCGCGCGGTCAGCAGTTCCTGCAACTCGATGCGTTCGTTGCGCGCCAGAATGCCCAGACCGGCGGGCCAGGGGTGCACCAGCGGTCCCTGACCGCGCAGCCGGTCGGCGAGAAGAGCAACCGCCAGGCCGTAGGCGACGGAGTTGTTGTAGGCGAGGATGGCCTTGAAATTGTCGGTGACCAGGAAGGCGGGGCCGGTGGCGCCGGCTGGCAGCAGCAGGCTGGCGTTTTCCAGCGGCAGGCCGAAGCGTCCGCCGCCGGCCACCCTGACGCCGAGATGGGCCCATTGGGCGAAGCTGCGCTTACCGGCATCGCCGACCAGGCCATAGTCGAAGCCGGAAGGAAGCGTCACCTCGAAACCCCAGGGCCGGTCCCGCTTCCAGCCCCGTTTGGCCAGATAATTGGCCGATGAGGCCAGTGCGTCGGGGACACTTGACCAGATATCGCGGTGGTGGTCGCCGGTCCAATCGACGGCATAGGCGTTGAAGGTGGTGGGAATGAACTGGGTGTGACCCATGGCGCCGGCCCATGAGCCGGTGAAGCGGTCGATTGTGACATCGCCATTGGCGATGATCTGCAAAGCCGCCAGAAGCTGCTGGCGGCCATAGGCCTGGCGCGGGCCGTCATAGGCAAGGGTCGCCAGTGACCGCAGCACGCTCTTGTCGCCGGCATAGGTGCCGTAGTTGGACTCGATCCCCCAGATGGCAACCAGCACATAGCGGTCGACGCCGATGCGCTCCTCGATGGCCTTCAACGGGCTGGCATATTCGGCGGCCTTGGCCCGGCCGTTGGCGATGCGCAGGTCGCTCACCCGCTTTTCGATGTAATCGGCGATTGCCGTGGTGAACTCGGCCTGGTTCCGGTTGCGGGCGGCGACATCGGGGTCGGGCTCGAGGTTGCCCATGGCTTCCTGATAGAGCCGGCGCGAGATGCCCTTGGCCCTGGCAATGGGCCAGAAATCCTGAACGAACTGACGAAACGACGCCTTGTCGGCAAGCCCGGCGAGGCCGGCGGTATCAAAAGCGTGTTCCCCGGCGGGGGCCGAGCCAAAGCCGCCCACAAGCAGTGCCGCGGCCACGATCGATGCCGGCATCATCACCCAGTTCCGCATCCTGCGCGGCTGCATCTTCTTCATAGTCCCCATGAACCGGCGGCAATTCACGCAGCGTTGCGCTTGGCCAGCCGGTCCTCCCATCGCAGTGCCGTCGCGACGATCTCGTCCAGATCGGCGTGGCGGGGCGTCCATCCCAGAACCGAGCGCACCCGTTCGGCGCCGGCCACGAGGACCGGCGGATCACCGGCCCGCCGCGGCATGTCGCGAACGTCCAGTTTGTGGCCGACCGCGCGTTCCACGGCGGCGATGACCTCGAGCACCGACGAGCCGCTGCCATAGCCGCAATTGAAGATATCGGGCCCACCGCCGCCGCGCAGATGATCGAGGGCCTTGAGATGCGCGCCGATCAGGTCGCTCACGTGGATGTAGTCGCGGATGCAGGTGCCGTCGGGGGTGTCGTAGTCGCGCCCGTAGATGTCGAGGTGGTCGCGCTGGCCGAGGGCGACCTGGCTCGCCACCTTGATGAGATGGGTGGCGTGCGCCGTCGACTGGCCGGTGCGGCCTTTGGGGTCGGCGCCGGCGACGTTGAAATAGCGCAAGGCCACATAGCGCAGGGCATGGGCCTGGGCCGTGTCGCGCAGCATCCACTCGGTCATCAGCTTGGAGGTGCCGTAGGGCGAAATGGGCTGAAGGCGGCCGTCTTCATAGACCGGATTGACCTCCGGTATGCCGTAGACGGCGGCGGTCGAGGAGAAGATGAAATGCGAGACCCCGGCCTTGACCACGGCCTCGATCAGCGCCCGCGATTTCACCGTATTGTTGAGATAATAGCCGAGCGGATCGGTGAGCGAATCGGGGACCACGATAGAGCCGGCGAAGTGCACAACCGCGTCCACCTTGTGGTGGGCGATGAGGGTGGCGACGAGTTTCATGTCGCCCACATCGCCCTTGACGAGGAGGGCGGGCGATGGCACGGCCCATTCGAATCCCGTCGAAAGGTTGTCGAGCACCACGACGACCTCGCCGCGATCCAGGAGGCCGAGTACCATATGAGAGCCGATATAGCCTGCCCCGCCTGTCACCAGGACGCTCATGCCGAGGCTTCCTCTCCGGATTGCTTCATCATCGTCAACCGATCGTTTGCATAAGTTGCCCGATAAACCGTTTCCACTCTGTTACCCATTCCAGCCTTGAGGCGATTTGCACCATGAAAAGCCCACTCAAGAAAGCCGTGTTTCCCGTCGCCGGCCTTGGCACCCGCTTCCTGCCGGCCACCAAGGCCATGCCCAAGGAGATGCTAACCATCGTCGACCGGCCGATCATCCAGCTGGCGGTGGACGAGGCGCGAGAGGCGGGCATCGAGCATTTCATCTTCGTCACCGGGCGCAACAAGGGGGTCATCGAGGATCATTTCGACAAGCAGTACGAACTCGAAGAAACCCTCAGGCGGCGCGGCAAGATCAAGGAGTTGTCGCTTCTGGAGGCCGACCTGCCGAGCGCCGGGCAGACCAGCTTCACCCGCCAGCAGGAGCCCTTGGGGCTTGGCCACGCGGTGTGGTGCGCGCGCGAACTGATCGGTGGGCAACCGTTCGCGCTGTTGCTGCCGGACATGCTTATCCATGCGCGCCCCGGCTGCCTTAGGCAGATGCTTGAAGTCTACGAAGACCATGGCGGCAATGTGGTCGCCGTCGAGGAGGTGCCCACCGAGCAGGTCAGCCGGTACGGTGTCGTCGGGGTGGGCGAAACGCTGCGACAGGGGTTTCGGATCTCCTCGATGGTCGAAAAGCCTTCCGCCGAGGAGGCGCCGTCCAATCTCATCATTTCCGGGCGCTATATCCTGCAGCCGGAGGTGTTCGACATGATCGCCACGCAGAATCCCGGCGCCGGCGGCGAGATCCAGCTCACCGATGCCATGATCAGGCTGATGCGTGATCAACCGTTCTACGGCCTCAAGTTCGACGGTACCACCTACGACTGCGGCGACAAGGTGGGCTTTCTTGCTGCCAACGTCGCCTACGGGCTTCAACGCGAGGACATCGCGCCGGCCTTCCGGGCCGAGCTCAAGCGCATCATCGCCGAAAACGGCGGCCTCTAGATCAGGATGACTTTGGATCGAGTCGATCCAAAGTCATGAGCCTGATCGATTCCAATATCTTGAGCACGATGTTATCCGAAAAGTGGCATCCACTTTTCGGCATCATGCTCTGAGGCTTCCTTACATCCTGAAGCGCACGCCGGCGGTGATGCGGTTCTCGACATAATTGCCGCCCGGCGTATCGGTGCGGAAGTCGGTCAGATGATAGCCGGCCGTCAGTTCGACGTTGCGCCTGAGGATGTAGTTTAACGCCACGTCGGCGCTGAGGGTCAGTTCGTTGAGGGAAACGCCCACATAGCTGGCGTAATTGGCGCCGATGCCGGCGGTCAGCACCACGTCGTCGCGCAGCGCCTGGGCGATAGAGGCCGATCCCGTCCAGTTGCGGATGGCGGTGGCACCGGCAAGGGCGGTTTCGTCGATTCCTGAGGAGGCCTTGAAAGTGACGGTGGTCAACTGGGTGGGCCGCCAGATCAGGTCGGCATCGAGTCCCACGGCGGATACGGCTTTCAGGCTGTTGTCGGCATAGTTGCGATAGTCGTAGCGCACCGCCACGTCGCCGCTCCACAGGTCGGAAGGGTTGAGCGACAGGCCGGCCCGTAGATAACCGCCTTGCGAATCGCGCCTGAGGCCTGAGCGATCGACCTTGATCTCGTGCAGGCGCGGCACGTAGGCCGCCTCGACGAACGGCACGAGGGCAGGCGAGGCGGCGTAGCCGAGGCGCAACCTGACGTCGGGCGCAACATAATTGCGGTCGGCGTTGTTCTCGATGCTGCCGCCACCGAGATTGACGTTGCCATAGTCGTACCAGTTGGCCTCGGCCGCCAGCGTCGCGGCAAGGCGGCCGGCCTGGCGTGTCAGGCTGGCGGCGGCCGAGACGGTCTGGTCGACCCGCTGGGAAGTAGCCGTATTGGGCACTTCGCTGGATGAACCGAAGGTCTGTGTGAGGTCGTAGCCGGCCGTCAGATCGAAGGTTGTGTCGTGCAACACATCCAGCCGCAGCGCTGCCTGAGTGTCGAAGGTGGTGTCGTTGTATTCTGGGTGCTTCTTGTAGAAGATGAAATCGCCGGCGGCTGTCAGGGAGAGCGAATGCCTGACCCAGTCCGACTGGATGCGCAAGTCCGGTGCAACCCTGAGGCCGTAATCGGCTTTGCGTTTGGTGGCGCTCTCAGCGACGTTGTCGGTATAGGCGCCGCCGATACCCAGCACCGGATAGAGATCGAAGGCGCCCATGCGCAGTCCCATGGGTGCGTTGGGATCGGCTTCGATACCACGGCGGCGTGGCGGCGGCGGTGGGGGCGGCGGTTCGGGCGACACGGTCAGCCGGCTTACCTGCGGTTGCGGTGCCAGGTTATTGGCATTGGTGTCGGCGTTGGTGCTGGCGTCGGTGCTGACGTTTACATCCTGCAGCAGCGGGTCGGGAGTGAGGGGATCGGTAGCGAGCGGCACCAGGGCAGGGCGCAATTCCGGTACCTGCTGGTCGGGGGCCTGTTGGGCGGCCGCAGAGCCGGCCCACGGGGCGGACCAGACGGCCAGCGCCAGCGCCGGGCCGCCAAAGATCCTCAAGCCGCGAGACATCCTCATCCTTGCTTCCGCCACGCCAAACCGCGGAGCCAGGCTCCGTTCGCATACATTCTCGAAGCTACGGGACTTATGGTTAACGACCCGTCAACGATGTGTACCCGGATGATCGTGGCGAGGCTGAACTGGAGACTTTCGCAGCCGGGCCACAGCATGTAGTGTCGCAGGCATGCTGAAACAGACCGAAACGTCCGTTGATCTGGTGTCGGCTGCGCTGGCTTCTGCGCGCCGTACACTGAACATCGAGCGGTCCGGCCTCGACAGGCTCATCGCCGCGCTGGATGGCGAATTGGGCGCCGGGTTTTCCGCCGCCGTCACCGCCATTTCCAACGCATCGGGGCGCATCATCCTCTCCGGGGTGGGAAAGAGCGGCCACATCGCCCGCAAGATTGCAGCGACTCTTGCCTCCACCGGCACGTCTGCCATGTTCGTGCATGCCACCGAGGCGAGCCATGGCGACCTAGGGATGATCGGCCGCGATGACGTGCTGGTCGTGCTGTCGAATTCCGGTGAAACCTCCGAACTGCGCGACCTGTTGGTCTATTCCCGTCGCTTCAAGGTTACGGTGATCGCTGTGACGGCGGGCTCAACGAGCACGCTCGCCAGGGCCGCCGACATCGTGGTCTTGTTGCCATCCGTCGATGAGGCCAGCCCCATCGGCCTTGCGCCGACCACCTCGACGACCCTGCAACTGGCCATCGGCGATGCGTTGGCGATCGCCCTTCTGGAAGCCAAGGGCTTTACTACGGCCGAGTTCCAGCGCATTCATCCCGGCGGGCGCTTGGGGGCGAGCCTGACCCGTGTTTCGGATGTCATGCACCAGGGCGACGAGGTGCCGCTGGCGGGCGCCGATGTTGACATGCAGGCGGCACTCATCACGATGACGGCCAAGCGGTTCGGCTGTCTCGGCGTCGTCGATGCACGCGGACGACTCATCGGTGTCATCACCGATGGCGACCTGCGCCGCCACATGCGTCCCGACCTCCTGTCGCTCACGACCGGGGAAGTCATGACGCCCGATCCGAAGGTGGTGGCGCCCGATACCCTGGCCCCGGTGGCGCTGGAATTGCTCAATGCCAAAGAGATCACCTGCCTGTTCGTGACCCGCGATGATCGCCCGGTGGGAATCGTTCATATCCACGACCTTTTGCGTATCGGGGTGATGTAGCCGCAGTTGGCGAATGCCCGCGATAACCCAGGCGGCTCGGCGATCTCGACTGGTGCTGGGCGATGGCTGCGGGCGCTGCGCCCGCAATGCCGGGTTTAAGGCGGGGACGAAATGCCGCGTAATGATCGCACACCATTGACAGTTGCGGCGACGTAAGGCTTTCTGGGCGCCATGAGCGGGGGCTGCTGGCTGAGGGGCCGGGATCAGCCCTGAAGGTGCCAATTCAGAACTGTTTCAATCGAGGGGGATCACGATGTCCGACCATGCATCCAATGACGACATGATGGCCGCTCACCGCGCCACCTATGGGGGTTTCGTTCGCGGCGCCATTGTGATCATCATGGCCTGCGCTTTTGTTTTGACGGGCCTGTGCAACTTCGCCTTTGCCCATACGGCTGGGCTGTTCATGGGCTTTGCCGGCATCATTGCCGGGCTGATCGCGCTGGCCATCGACGCGCGCTCGGGCTCGAAGATCTGGGGACTGTCGCTGATCCTGCTGTTGGGCTATGTCCTGATTACCGCCATCAACATTTCCTAGCGGGGCGGCTCCATGAAAATTGCGGTCATCGCCGAGACGGCGGCAGCCGAGACCCGGGTGGCCGTCTCTCCCGAGGTTGTCAAAGCCTATGTGAAGAAGGGCTTTGCCGTGACGGTGGCCGCCGGCGCCGGCAAGGGCTCGTTCATGGGCGATGACCTCTTCAAGCAGGCCGGTGCGGCGATCGCCAAGGATTCCGTTACCGCGGTGAAGGATGCCGATGTCGTGTTGTGCGTGCGTCGGCCGGAGCCGGTGGTCGTCAAGGCCCTGAAGAAGGGTGCCGTGGTGGCCGGCATCCTCGACCCCTACGGCGACAAGAAGCCGTTCGATGTGCTGGCCAAGGCGGGCGTGGCGGCGTTTGCCATGGAACTGATGCCGCGCATCACCCGCGCCCAGTCCATGGATGTCTTGTCCTCGCAGGCGAATCTCGCCGGCTACAAGGCCGTCATCGACGCCGCGGCGCAGTTTTCCCGGGCCTTCCCGATGATGATGACGGCGGCCGGCACGGTGGCGCCGGCAAAGGTGTTCATCATGGGGGCAGGGGTTGCCGGCCTGCAGGCGGTTGCCACAGCCCGGCGCCTCGGCGCAGTGGTTACCGCCACCGATGTGCGCGCCGCTGCCGGCGAGCAGATCAAGAGCCTGGGCGCCAAGTTCATCTTCGTCGAAGGCATGGCCGATGCCGCCACCGCCGGCGGCTATGCCAAGGAGTTATCCGAGGACGACCGCAAAAAGCAGGCAGCGCTTGTGGCCGAGCACATCAAGACCCAGGACATTGTCGTCACCACGGCGCTGATCCCCGGCCGGCCGGCGCCGGTTCTCGTCACCAAAGAGATGGTGGAGAGCATGAAGCCGGGATCGCTGATCGTCGATCTGGCGATCGAGCGCGGTGGCAACTGCCCGTTGTCGAAGCCGGACGAACTGGTGGTGCACAAGGGCGTCGCCATCATGGCGCCGCTCAACATGGCCGGTCATCTGGCCGGCAACGCCTCGCAGCTCTATGCCAAGAATCTGCAGAACTTCCTCGATCTGATCGTCGCCGATGACGCTGTGAAGCTCGACTGGGACGACGAGATCATCAAGGGCTGCGGGCTGACGCGCGAGGGTGCCGTGGTGCACCCGATCCTGACAAGTTAAGGAGGCCGAGCCATGGCCATGACCGCCATCGAGGCAGCACAAAGAGCAAGCGATGCGGCCGACGCCGCCCGCCAGGCCGCCGAGCAGGCCCAGACGTTTGCCGACCAGGCGCGGCTAGCCGCCGATTCGTTGGGCCATGCAGCAGGGGCTGCGGCCGGGATCGATCCGTTCGTGTTCCGCCTCGCCATCTTCGTTCTGGCGATCTTCGTAGGGTATTTCGTGGTGTGGTCGGTGACGCCGGCGCTTCATACCCCGCTGATGTCGGTGACCAACGCCATATCCTCGGTGATCGTGGTGGGGGCGCTGCTGGCGGTTGCCACCGGGGCCGCGATGTCGGGTAGTCCCATCGCCATGATCCTCGGCTTCTTCGCGCTCATTCTCGCCTCGGTCAATATCTTCGGCGGTTTCCTCGTCACCCAGCGCATGCTTGGCATGTACAAGAAAAAGGGCTGAGACCGGCCGATGTCCCAGAACCTCATCGCACTTTTGTACCTCGTTGCCGGCGTCTTGTTCATCCTGGCGCTCAGGGGGCTGTCGAGCCCGGCGAGTTCGCGGCGCGGCAACTTGCTCGGCATGGCCGGCATGGCGATTGCCATTGTCACCACCTTGTTCGCGGCCCCGCCCACAGGCGTCATGACGTGGATCCTCGTCATCGCCGGCATTGCCATCGGCGGCGGCATCGGCGCGGTCATTGCCCGGCGCATCGCCATGACGGCGATGCCGCAGCTTGTGGCGGCCTTCCATTCCCTCGTCGGCCTTGCCGCGGTACTGGTGGCTGCTGCTGCCCTTTACGCTCCGCATGCCTTCGGCATTGGCGAGGTCGGCCATATCCATGGCGGCTCTCTGGTCGAGATGTCGCTGGGGGTGGCCATCGGCGCCATCACCTTCACCGGCTCGATCATCGCCTTCACCAAGCTGCAGGGGCTGGTCTCGGGCGCGCCGGTGAGCTTTATGGGCCAGCACATGCTGAACCTGGCGCTGGGCATCGGGCTCGTCGTCCTCATCGCCCTGTTCTGCGCTTCTGAATCGCACGCCCTGTTCTGGCTCGTCGTCATCACCGCGCTGGCCCTCGGCATCCTCATCATCATCCCCATCGGCGGGGCCGACATGCCGGTGGTGATTTCGATGCTCAACTCCTATTCGGGTTGGGCAGCGGCCGGCATCGGCTTTACCCTCGGCAACACCGCGCTGATCATTACCGGCGCGCTGGTCGGCTCATCGGGTGCCATCCTGTCCTACATCATGTGCAAGGGCATGAACCGTTCGTTCTTCAACGTCATTCTCGGCGGCTTCGGCGGCGAAGTAGCAGGACCGGCGGCGGGTGCCGAGCAAAGGCCAGTCAAGCGCGGCTCGGCGGAAGACGCCGCCTTCATGATGAAGAACGCCGGCTCGGTGATCATCGTGCCGGGCTACGGCATGGCCGTCGCGCAGGCCCAGCACGCGCTGCGCGAAATGGCCGATCACCTGAAGGCGGCCGGTGTTTCGGTCAAGTACGCCATCCACCCGGTGGCCGGGCGCATGCCGGGCCACATGAACGTGCTTCTGGCCGAAGCCAACGTGCCGTATGACGAAGTCTTCGAGCTGGAAGACATCAATTCGGAGTTCTCCAACACCGACGTGGTGTTCGTCATCGGTGCCAACGACGTTACCAATCCAGCCGCCAAGGAGGACCCGCAGTCGCCCATTTACGGCATGCCGGTGCTTGAGGTGTGGAAGGCCAATACGGTGATGTTCGTCAAGCGCTCGCTTGCTTCGGGTTACGCCGGGATCGACAACACGCTGTTTTATCGCGACAATACGCTGATGCTCCTGGGCGACGCCAAGAAAATGTGTGAGGAAATCGTCAAGGCGATGTGACGGCGGCCGTTGCAGGTGCGACCCGCTTCAGATCAGCGTGCAATTGGGTGGTGACACCCAATTGCATAAAAACTGATCGATTCCAGGAAGTTGAGCATGATGTTTTCCGAAAAGTGGTTTCCACTTTTCGCACAGCATGCTCCAGGGGGCTTGAGCGGGAAGGTAGGGGCAATAGGGGCGCCTGATGCAGCCAGTGTTCATTCTGTCGTCCGAGGCCAGCGGAACGCCGGCGCTCGTTCAGGTGCTCAACGCCAACGGCGTGACCTGCCTGGGGGCGGCCTTCGACATCGACAATCGCTACGAATACGCGCTCGCTCACTTCCTGGAGAGCCGCAATGTAGGAGCGGCCGAACTGATCGCCGCGCCGGACGCGGTGCTGGAAGAATATCTGACCTATTGCGCCGAACTGGTGCGCAGCGAGCACTTCTGCCTCGATGTGGACATCGATTTCGTGAATCTTTTCAACGGCCGTGCCTTCAGCATAGGGCAGCGGCCACGTCTCGCCGACTTCATCCGTGAGCGGCAGTTCCGCGTGGTCCATTTCAGCCATCGGGGCGTGTTCGAACAGGCGGTGCGGCTGCAATTGCGGCAGGACGCTCGGACTGCCCCGGGGGCGGCCGGAACCGCGAGCAGGAATTCTGAACCCTTTGTCCTCAACATCCCGCAATGCGCGCGTCGGTTGCAGCTGAGCGCCGGCATTGCCAAACGCATGGAGGCCTGGTTCAAAGGGTATGAGAACCAGGCCGAGCTGATTTATGAAGATGTGTTCGAGCAAGACCGTGTGAGCGAGGCCGGCGCCGGCCTGCTGGGGGGGCTGTTCGGCTGCGAGATCGCCGATCGCACCCTGCACGGGGCGGGCGCTGGCGCCATTGGGCTGGTGAGCAATGCCGCGGAGGTCATCGAGGCCTTTGCCGGCAGCCCCTATGCCGAAGAGGTGCAACGGGTGCTCGAGTCCGGGAACGCGCCATAACCACGCCATGCCTTCGTGCGATAGCGTGGACCCATGAACATCATCCTTTCGCTGGCGGTGATCTATGGCGGCGTGGCGGGCGGCGCCTATGGCCTTCAACGGCGGCTGCAATACCACCCCGACACGCGGCTGTTCGAGCCTGAAGATGTTGGCCTTGCCGGATTTTCCCGGGTGGCGGTGCCGACGCCGGATGGCTTGCGGCTGGTCGCCTGGCAGGCCCCCGCCCGCGAAGACCGGCCGGTCATCGTCTATCTGCAAGGCAACGCCGAGGGGCTGGCGGCGCGTTATGAGCGCTTCCGGCTGTTCCATCATTCGGGCTTCGGGGTCCTGGGACTGGGCTATCGCGGCTTTTCCGGCTCGCCGGGGACGCCCAGCGAGGTGGGCCTTGCCATCGATGCCGAGGCTGCCGTCGGCTTTCTTGAAGCGGCTGGCGTTCAAGCCTCGCGCATCGTCGTCTATGGCGAGTCGCTGGGGACCGGGCTAGCCATCCGCCTGGCGGCAGAGGGGCGGGCCGCGGCGGTCATTCTCGAATCACCCTTTACCTCGGCCGTCGACGTGGCGCGACGGACTTACTGGTTTCTGCCGGTCAGCCTGTTGATGAAGGACCAGTTCCGTTCCATTGCCCTGGCGCCCCGGGTTACCATCCCGGCCTTCGTCTTCCACGGGACCGCCGATCAGGTGGTGCCGTTTGCGCAGGGCGAGGCGATCCATGCCGCGCTCGGGGGACCGAAGGCGTTCCATGCCATCGCCGGCGGTACCCACGTGGCGCCGCTGACCGAGCCCTTGTGGGATCTCATCGAGGGCTTCATCAAGCGTTACGCACCGCCCACGCCGTGATCGCTGAAGTGGCTGCGGGAAAATCGCATCCGGTCTATAGTGGCGAGACAGCGGTTGTGTCCGACCTTTGAGTCGATTGGCCATTGCCCGCGCCGGGGCGCATCAGGGAGCGCGTTTCATCCAGGTGTGCAGATGGGTCGTCTACCGGGGGCGCCCGGTCTATCTGGATACGCTGGTCACCGAGCCGTCCCATTCCCTGGTCGCCCAGTCGCTCAAGGCCAACGAGGCCAAGATCGAGACCAACGGCGACGGGTTCGGCGTCGGCTGGTATGGCGCGCGCGAGGAGCCGGGGCTTTTTCGCGAGCCGTTTCCGGCCTGGAACGATGATAATCTCAAGAGTCTGTGCCGGCAGATCGTTTCGCTGTTCTTCTTTGCGCATGTGCGCTCTTCAACCGGCACCGCGGTATCGCGGGCCAATTGCCATCCCTTCGTGGTGGGGCGGTGGATGTTCATGCACAACGGTCAGGTGGGCGGTTACCAGCAGGTGCGGCGCAAACTGGAAAATGCCGTGCCCGAGCAATTCTACCGTCACCGTTCGGGCACCACCGACAGCGAATTGCTGTTCCTGATCGCCATTGCGCTGGCGGGCGAGGGCGATGTGGCCGGCGCCATGCGCCAGGCGCTGCGGATGGCTGTCGAGGTGATGGCCGAAGCCGGGACCAGCGAACCCTTGCGCTTTACCGCCGCGCTAGGCAATGGCGAGACGCTGCATGCCTTTCGCTATGCCAGCGACGGGCTTGCCCCGAGCCTCTACTACAAATGTACCGACGGCGGGGTGGTGGTGGTCTCCGAGCCGCTCGACAGCGATCAGTCCGGCTCGTGGGTGAAGGTGCCGCAAGGTGCCGCGCTCAGCTTCACCCCCGCCACCGATTGCGAGCCGGTGATCAGCGAGTTCGCCCTCTGAGGTCCCGGATCCCGAGTGCCGGTTGACGAGCGGCCAATTGCGGAACAGCCGCTCGAATTCCAGGCAATCGATCGGCTGTTGCGCAATTGGGCAACACCACCCAATGGCAGGCTGATCCGGGTGGCCGGAGACCGATGTCAGACAGTTCGGCTAAAAGGTGGCTACTTCGCCGCGCGGCGTGCCGGGGGAGCGGCGCCGGGGGCCATGCCTTCGCGCTGCAGGCGCTTGCGGGCAAGCTTGCGGGCCCGGCGGATGGCCTCGGCCTTTTCGCGGGCGCGCTTTTCCGAGGGCTTCTCGTAATGGGAGCGCAGCTTCATTTCCCGGAAAATGCCTTCGCGCTGCATCTTCTTCTTGAGAGCCCTCAGGGCCTGGTCGACGTTGTTGTCGCGTACGATAACCTGCAAGTGAAATCACCCCTATGGTGCTTGGCAGTTGTTGTTCCGATTACAAATGGCAGGGCTCGCCGGATGCACGACCCTGCCGGATCGGGCAAGCCCGGTCCGTATGGGCGGCGGTGATAACAGAAAGGCCGGGGCCTGTCGAGGGAATTGCGCGTAAAAGTGGGGCAGGCGCAAGTCACCTGCCCCTCACTGTGGGCGATGTCTAGCGCCGCAGGGTTTCCATGGCGGCGGCCGATTTGGCGAGGCGCACCAGGTTGATGAACTCGCTGCGATAGCCGAATTCGTCGGGGCCCTTGGCGCTCTGGGCGAGTTTCACCACGTCGTCGTAGGTATAGCTGCCGGTATAGCGCCCGCCCTTGAGGAGTTGTCCGAAAGCCGCAACGGCGGTGGCAAAGCGCGCCTCGCGCGGCGCCGAAGCGACGGCATTGCTCTCATCGGCGGTGGTGATGGGGGTGGTGATCAGTTTCGAGGTGTTGCTGCCGGGCAGCTTGTAGCGAATCTTCAAGAAGGCATATTCGTTACCCTTGCCCTCGGGAGCGGGCTTTGCCTCTTGGTAGCGCAAGTCGTCCACCAGCTTGGCCGCGGAACCCTTCGGCGTGATCTCGTAGATCGCCGTCACCGTATGGCCGGCGCCGATATCACCGGCATCCACCTTGTCGTTGTTGAAGTCCTCGCGCTTCAACAGGCGCGTTTCGTAGCCGATAAGGCGGTATTCGGAGACCGTCTGCGGGTTGAACTCGACCTGCAGCTTCACATCGTTGGCGATGGTGAAGAGCGTCGATCCGGCCTCCTCCACCAGCACCTTCCTGGCCTCATTGAGATTGTCGATGTAAGCCGCATTGCCGTTGCCGTTCTGGGCCAGCGCCTGCATTAACTGGTCATTGTAGTTGCCCATGCCGAAGCCCAGCACCGACAGGTAGACGCCGGACTGGCGCTGGCGTTCGACAAAGCCTTTCAGTTCGGCAGTATCGGTGATGCCGACGTTGAAATCGCCATCGGTGGCGAGGATCACCCGGTTGAGGCCGTGCTTGTCGAAATTCTGTTCGGCCAGCCTGTAGGCCTGGCGGATGCCCTCGGCCCCGGCGGTGGAGCCGCCGGCGGAGAGATTGTCGAGGGCAGCGAGGATTTTTGCCTTGTCGCCGGCCCTGGTGGGCTGCAGCACCGTGCCGGCACTGCCGGCATAGACGACGATGGAGATGGTGTCGTCGGGCCTGAGCGACGATAGCAGCATGCGGAAGGCGTTCTTCAACAACGGCAGCTTGTCGGGCGCGTCCATGGAGCCCGAGGTGTCGATGAGGAAGACCAGGTTGGCGTGCGGCCGCTGGGCGGCGGGCAGGGTGTAGCCCTTGATGCCGATGTGGATGAGCTTGGTGTGGGTGTTCCACGGGGTCGGGTAGACCGCGACCGAGGCCTTGAACGGGGCTTCGCGGTCGGCCGGGGCAGCATAGTCATAGGGGAAATAGTTGATCATTTCCTCGACCCTGACGGCGTTCTTTTGCGGCAGCAGGCCGCGGTTGAGTGAGGCGCGCATGAAGGCATACGAGGCGGTATCGACGTCGATGGAAAAGGTCGAGACCGGATCCTCGGCCACCTCTTTCACCGGGTTGGGGGTGATGTTGGAGAACTTGTCGCGACCCTGGTCGAGATATTGCGGTACCGGGGGTGCATCGCGGCGCAGGCTCTCGGCCGCCATCGGCGCCGGGGCGACGATGCCACCCAACTGGCGAGCATACGCCTTGGGCGCGGCTGAGTCCTTGCCGGCGTCAAAGGCGAAGACCTGATTGCGGGCAATGGCCGGCTGATCGCCGGGGACCAGACGCGGCGCCGGCACGTTGGCCAGCGTATCGGCTGAAACCTTCTTGTCGGCAAACAATTCCTTGCGCTTGGCGAGTTGACCTTGTGCTTGCCCCTTAAGGGCAAGCTCGGCCGCCTGCTGCTTGACCGACGCTTGGCTGGTTGTGAGGCTTTGCGCCGGCTTGGAGGTCATAGGGGGGCGGAATTGCGGGGTGTTGACGATGGCCAGCGCCAGCGCGGCAAGGCTTACGCCACCGGCGAGCACCAGGGGAAGGCGGGAGTGGGTCAGTTGCATGGATCGTCTCCTGAAGAGCGTTTGAAGGAACGTGATGCCCCGTCCCTTCAGACGCTCCCCGACTGGCGATCCTTGGCGCTCATCGGAAGTTTTCTCATCAAAAGCCTTCAGCGCGGCATCGATTGCCGCCCGGCGCGCGCCCGGACGTGGCCCGATGGGGCCGGCATCGGCGAATGCCTTCTTCAGGCGGTCCAGTTCATCGGTCATCTTCGTCACCCTTCAGCGCCCGCAGTTTCTTGCGCACCTAGTGCATGCGCCACGAAACGGTCGCTTCCTTTACGCCCAGAATTTCGCCCGCCTCGGCATGGCTCAGGTCCTCGGCGACCACTAAAAGCGCTGTCTCGCGCAAGGTGTCATCGAGGGCACCCAGCGCCTCGTGGAGCCAGCAGCGCCGGCCGGCCGCCTCGCGGTCATCGGCTCTGGTGAGGGCCGAAACTTCCGCAAACGCCACCCCCAGCGAGCCGAGCGCGGCCTGGCGGCGAAAGCGGTCGCGGCAGGCATTCAGCACCACCCGGTAGAGCCAGGTTGAAAAGCGCGCCTCGCCACGGAACGAGGCGAGCTTTCGCGGCAGGCCGACGCAGACGTCCTGGGCAATGTCCTCGGCGTCGGCGGCATGGCCGCAAAAGCGATAGGCGAGCCGGTAGATCAGGTCGTAGTGGCGCTCCAGCAAGAGGCCAAAGGCCTCGCGCTCGCCATCACGGGCTCTCAATGCCAGCTCTGAGTCGCTCATCGTCATCTCTGTCTTTCGGACATTAGACGCAACGCGCGCGGCCATTCCTTGGCCGGGCCTGAAAAAAATTTCCGTCGGGGCTGGTGGGTCTCAGGCGCAGCGGGTCGTCAGGCGGGTGACGTGGCCCATCTTGCGGCCGGGCCGCGCCTCGGCCTTGCCGTAGATGTGCACGGCTTCGCCGGCGGCGGGGGGCCGAGTCTCCCAGCCCTCGATGTCGGTGCCGATGAGGTTTTCCATCACCGCATCGCTGTGGCGGCAGCAATCTGCGAGGGGCCAGCCGGCGACGGCGCGCATATGCTGCTCGAACTGCGATGAGGCGCAGGCATCGATGGTCCAATGGCCGGAATTGTGTACGCGCGGGGCGAACTCGTTGACGAGCAGGCGTTCCTCGCCTTGTTGCTCCACCACGAAGAATTCGACCCCCATGACGCCAACATAATCCAGCGCATCGAGCATCGAAAACGCCGTGGCGCGGGCCGCGTCGGCGGTCTTGACGGATAGGCGGGCGGGCACCGTCGTGGTGTGGAGGATGCCTTGGCGGTGGACGTTTTCGCCGATGTCGTAGGCTGCCTTTTGCCCGTTCACGCCGCGCGCACCGACCACCGAAACCTCGCGGGCAAAGGGGACGAAGCCTTCATAGATGAGTTCCGATCCGCCCATGGCCGTCCAGGCCGCCATGAGGCTTTCGGCATCGGCGATGCGTGTCTGGCCCTTGCCGTCATAGCCGAGACGGCGGGTCTTGAGGATGCCGGGAAAGCCGATAGCACCAGCTTCCTTGGCCAGTGCTTCGGCGGTTTCGGCCACGGCGAAGGGGGCAGTTGCGATGCCGAGATCGTTGAGGAAGCGCTTTTCAGTCAGTCGGTCCTGCGAGATTTCGAGCGCCCGGGCCGGAGGAAATGCTGCGCACCGGCCCTCGATCGCCGCGATGGCGGCGGCGGGGACGTTTTCGAATTCGTAGGTAACGACGTCGCAACGAGCGGCAAAGCGCGCAAGGGCGGCCGCATCGCTCCATGTCCCTTCGGCGTGGGCGGCGGCGACGTCGAAGGCCGGATTGTCGCCGGCGGGTGAATAGATGCAGCATTTGAGCCCGATGCGAGCCGCGGCCATGGCCAGCATGCGACCGAGCTGGCCGCCACCCAGGATGCCGATGGTGGCGCCGGGCGGCAGCGGCCGGTGTTCAACCCTCATCGACGGGCCGTTCGGCGACGGCTTTGGTCTGGGCCTGGCGCCAGGCATCGAGGCGCCCGGCCAGTTGCGGGTCCGAAAGGGCAAGCACGCTGGCGGCGATGAGGGCGGCGTTGATGGCGCCGGCCTTGCCGATGGCAAGCGTCCCGACGGGAACGCCGGCCGGCATCTGGACGATGGACAGGAGGCTGTCCTCGCCTTTCAGGGCATGGCTCTCGATGGGGACGCCAAACACCGGCAGGCTGGTCATGGAGGCCGTCATGCCGGGCAGATGGGCAGCCCCGCCGGCGCCGGCGATGATCACCTTGAAGCCCGCATCGCGGGCGCCGGTGGCAAAGCGGTAGAGCCGGTCGGGGGTGCGGTGGGCCGAGACGATCAGCGCCTCGTGGCCGATGCCCAGCGCCTCAAGTGTTTCGGCGGCGTGGCGCATGATCTGCCAGTCGGACTGGCTGCCCATGATCACGGCGACCGGGGTGGAGGTGGTATCCGGCATGGCGTCCGTTGGTTGCACCCTGAAAGGCCGGCCGCGGCCGGCGAAGGGGCGGATTATATGGTGCGGCTACGAAATCGCAACGGATGGTGGTGTATTTTATTGCCGTGACAGATCATCGTCGGATCGTCGCGCTGGTCGGGGGGCTCATATGACGAAGCAACAAGAAGACGAGATCGCGCGGCTCACCGCCCGGCTGGCGGCTGCCGAGGCGCGCATTGCCGAACTCGAGGGCCTTGCCGACCATGATGGGCTGGTGCCGGTTCTCAACCGCCGCGGCTTCGTGCGCGAGATCGAGCGGGCGATTGCCGCGGCCGCGCGCTATGCCAGACCGGCGACGCTGGTCTATATCGACCTTGTCGGCTTCAAGCGGGTGAACGACGAATTCGGCCATGCCGCCGGCGATGCCGCGCTGGTGCAGGTGGGGCGGGTGCTGGCGGCCTCGACGCGGGCCAACGACGCGGTGGGGCGGCTGGGGGGCGATGAATTCGGCGTGGTGCTGGAACAGTGTGCGCCTGCCGCCGGCGAGCGCATCGCGGCGCGTCTGGCCGCCGCCATCGCCGCCACGCCCGTCGCGCATGCCGGGGTCCCCGTCACCATCACGGCCTCGGTGGGTGTTGCCGACATCGCCGCGGCCGGCGGTGCCGCCGTGGCACTCGAGCGCGCTGACAAGGCGATGTATGCGGGCAGGCGCTCCGCGCTCAGGCAATGATGTCGGGGTGAAGCTTGTTGTCGAGGATGCGAATCATGTCCTTGAGGGCCAGCTTCTGGCGCTTCAGGCGGCGCAACTGCAACTGATCGGCGGTGCCCGAATCCTCAAGCGTCGCGACGGCGAGGTCAAGGTCGCGGTGCTGCTTGCGCAGTTCGATGAGCTTGAGCCGCAATTCGCTGTCGGGAAAGTCCATGAAGCTCACTTTTGAGGCCTCCATCCCCAAATAGCGGCAGCTTGGCGCGCCAAGTCAAGCCCTAGGTGTGAGGGCATCAACAAGAGCGCGCCGGAGTTCACAACCTTTCCACGATGACACCTCACACGGTTCGACAAACGCCACCATTTGTGGCAAACTTTTCGCGTTGGTTCCACCACCAATCGGAGGTCCGAATGTCACTTCAAACGCATCTCAGCGAGTTGTCCGCCAAGCACCAGGCTTTAGAGACGCAGATCGAGGAAGCCTTACTGCATCCGAGCGTCGATGACCTGCTGATTGCTGAACTGAAGCGCAAGAAGCTGCGAATAAAAGACGAGATTACAAAGATTGAGGCCGAACTCGGCACCCACTGACAGCGGTCCAGGCTCGATCGATCGATAGGGGACAGCCCCCTTCTGCAGACGCCGCCCGGCAGTGGGCGGTTGATGGTGTCGTCATCACCGTCAAACCGGCTGCACACCCCCTGACATGCAATCGTCACTGGCCAGGGCCGGGCGCCCGCATCAACCTGTAATTGGGTAATTCCATCTAATTGCAGAAACGCTGATCAATTCCTTGGAATTTGAGCATGATGCCCGGCTTGAAGTTCACGCGCCTGCATGCTATTTAATCAATCGATTGATTAAATCCAGCGAGATTCGGCATAGCCCCTCCAGTGGAACGACCAGCATCCGATGCAACCCGCCAGGCGCTCGTCGAAGCCGCCCTCGACGGTTTCGGTGTCAAGGGTTACGAAGGCACCTCGACCCGCAACATCGCCCGGGCGGCGAAGACCAACATCGCCTCCATCGCCTATCACTTCGGCAGCAAGGAGGGCTTGCGGCGGGCCTGTGCCGAGTTCGTCGTCTCAACCATCCGCTCGGTTGCCGATGCGGTGCTGGCGCCGGAGGACGAGGCGGCCTTTGCCGCGCTCGATCGCGACGTGGCGCGCCAGCGCATCACCGCCATCTTCGAGCGCATGGCCGGCTTCATCCTCACCAATCCGCGCGCCAATCTGGTGGCACGCTTCATGCTGCGCGAGATGATCCAGCCCTCGATGGCGCTCGACATCATCTATGGCGGCATCATCGAGCCCACCCACAAGCGGCTGTGCCGGCTGTGGGCGGTGGCGACCGGCGGCGAGGCGGAAAGTGAGGCGACCCGGCTTGCCGTCTTTGCGCTGATGGGCCAGGTCCTGTATTTCCGCATCGGCCGCGAAATCGTCGTCAGGCGCATGGGCTGGGAACAACTCGGGACCGCTGAGGCGCAAGCGATCGCCGCCCTGCTGAAAGGCAATATCGACCACCTCATCGAGGCGAGCGAGGAGCCGATGCCATGATGCAGTTCGTGTGTGCCTTGCCGCTCATTGCCGGCCTACTGAGCCCCTGCGCGGCCCCGCCGCCGCTGGCGGTCGGCTATGTTGAGGGAGAGTATGTGTTGCTGGCGCCCATCGACGTCGCCCAGGTAACGAGTGTCAACGTCAAGCGCGGCCAACACGTCACGCCGGGCCAGGTGGTGGCGCAACTGGAAGACAAGGATGCCCAGATCGCGGTCCACAACGCTTCGGCGGCGTTGCTGGGGGCCGAGGCCAGCCTGGCCGATCTCAGGCTAGGCAAGCGGCCGGAGGAAATCGCCGTCCTCGAGGCCCAGCTCAACTCCGACAAGGCCGAAGAGGCCCAGGCGCTTTTGACCTTCAACCGTCAGGCCGATCTGGTGAAGCGCGGTGCAACGCCGCAGGCCAACGTTGACAGTGCCCAGACCGCGCTGGAGACGGCGCGTGCCAAGGTGGCGGAACAGAAAGCCGCCCTTGATGTCGCCCGGCTGCCGGCCCGCCCGGACCATATCCTTGCCGCGGAAAACAGCGTCAAGCAGGCCCGCGCGGCGCTCGATCAGGCGAAATGGCGCCTCGCCCAGCGTACCCTGCACGCATCGGCTGCGGGCGACATCAACGATGTCATCCGCCGTCCCGGCGAGATCGCCGGCCCCAGTGCGCCGGTCCTGTCGCTGCTGCCGGTAGGGGCGCGAAAGCTGATGGTCTATGTGCCCGAGACGGCGCTCGCCAGACTCAAGGTCGGCGAGATGCTGAGCGTCCACTGCGACGGTTGTGGCGATGCCGCCCGCGCCCGCATCAGCTACATCTCGCCCGAACCCGAATTCACCCCGCCGGTGATCTATTCGCTGCAGCGGCGGCAAAAGCTCGTCTATCTGGTGGAGGCGCGGCCCGAACCGGGGGCGGAGATGTTGAAGCCTGGCCAGATCGTCGATGTCGATATCGCCCGGTAGGATCCGATGACCGCCATCGACGTCAGGGACCTCACCAAGCGTTTCGGCGCCAACACGGTCGTCGACCATGTGTCGATGAAGGTGGAAGAAGGCGAGATCATCGGCTTCCTGGGTCCCAACGGCTCCGGCAAGACCACCACCATCCGCATGATGTGCGGCCTTCTGACCCCGGACGAGGGCTCCGGTACGGTGCTTGGCTATGACGTGATCAACCAAAGCCGGCTGATCAAGACCGAAGTCGGTTACATGACCCAGCGCTTTTCTTTCTACGAGGACCTGACGATTGCCGAGAATCTGCAATTCGTCGCCCGCCTCTACCGCCTGAAGGACCTGCAGGCGAAAGTCGATTCAACGCTTGACCAACTGGGCCTGACGTCGCGGCGTGGCCAGCTTGCCGGCACGTTGTCGGGCGGCTGGAAGCAGCGCCTGGCGCTGGCGGCCTGCATCATGCATTCGCCGCGACTGTTGCTGCTGGACGAGCCCACCGCCGGCGTCGATCCCAAGGCGCGGCGCGAGTTCTGGGACCAGATCCATGCCTTGGCCGGCAAGGGCCTCACCGTTCTGGTCTCCACCCACTACATGGACGAAGCCGAGCGCTGCCACCGCATCAATTACATTTCCTATGGCCGTCTCATCGCCTCGGGCAGCGCAACCGAGGTGGTCGAAGCTTCGGGTCTGCATACCTTCATCGTGCGCGGCCGCGATCCCGATCAACTGGCGGCGCGTCTTCGCGGCCGGCCGGGCATCAAGCAGATCGCGCTGTTCGGGGCGGCGCTGCATGTGGTGGGTAGCGACGAGGCGGCGCTGGGCCAGACCATGAAGGCCCTGGCGCGCGAGCCCGGCATCAAGGTCGAGGAAGGCGAAACCAGCCTCGAAGACGTGTTCATCAAGTTGATGGGCGAGGTCCAGGACAACTTCCAATGAGCCGCTTTTTCTCATTCGCGCGCCTCGGCGCCATGCTGGCCAAGGAATTCATCCAGATGCGGCGCGACCGTATCACCTTCGCGATGATGCTGGGCGTGCCGCTGCTGCAGCTTGTGCTGTTCGGCTATGCCATCAACAACGACCCCAAGCAGTTGCCGGCGGCGCTGCTTGTCATGAGCCACGACCGCTACAGCCGCGCCATCGTCACGGCGCTGGAGATGACCGGCTATTATCGCTTCGATCATGTGGCCACCAGCGCAGCGCAGGCCGATCAGCTTCTGGCCACCGGCGAGGTCGCTTTCGTGGTCACCATCCCGTCCGACTTCGGCGTCCGTGTCGACCGCAAGGATCATCCGGTCATCCTGGTGGAAGCCGATGCCACCGATCCGGCGGCCGCCAGCGGTGCCATCAGCACGCTCGGCACCGTCGCCAGCCAGGCGCTCTTGAGGGAGCAGGGCCTCGAAGCCCAGGCGGCGGTCACCGCGACGCAGAATCTCGATGTCATCGTCCACCGCCGCTACAACCCGGAAGGCATCTCGCAATACAACATCGTGCCCGGCCTCCTGGGGGTCATCCTGCAGATGACCATGGTGATGATGACTGCCATGGCGCTGACGCGCGAGCGCGAGCGCGGCACCATGGAAAATCTTCTGGCCATGCCGGCGACGGCGGGCGAGATCATGCTGGGCAAGATCCTGCCCTATCTGGTGGTGGGGGCGGTGCAGGTGAGCGTGGTGCTGACCGCGGCCAAACTGCTGTTTGCGGTGCCGTTCGTGGGCAGCGCCTCGCTCCTGGTAGGCAATATTCTGGCCTTCGTGCTGGCCCTCGTGCTGCTCGGCTATACCTTTTCCACCATCGCCCGCACCCAGATGCAGGCGATGCAGCTCACCTTCTTCTTCTTCCTGCCGTCGATCCTCCTGTCGGGTTTCATGTTCCCTTATCGCGGCATGCCGGGCTGGGCGCAGACGCTGGGCGAACTCCTGCCGCTCACGCATTTCCTGCGGATCATCCGCGCGGTGATGCTCAAGGGGGCGACCTGGGAGGCGATATCAAGCGAAAGCCTGGCGCTCGGCGCCTTTGTCGTCGTCTATGCGGTGCTGGCACTGATGCGCTTCCAGCGGACGCTGGACTGACCCAATCCGGGGCCGCTCAAATGGCCTGCTCGACCTCGGGTGCCAATTCCTTGACCGCCCTCCTGGGGCCGGGCATTTCGGGATAGATCGACAGGGCGCGGCGATAGGCTTTTAGCGCCTCGCGCTTCTTGCCCAGTTCCTGGTAGATCATGCCGCGTCCGGCGAGCGCGCCGAAGTGGCGGGGTTCGAGTTTCAGCACCTGATCGATGTCGGCCAGCGAATGATCGAACTCACGCATCAGGAAATAGACGGTGGCGCGCTTGTTCCAGGCCTCGGCGAAATCGGGCTTCATCTCGATGACGGTATCGAGGATGGCGATGGCTGTCGGGTAGGCCTGGGCTTTCATGGCGGCCACGGCCTGGACCAGCAGCAGATCGGCGCTGGGACTGCCGGAATGGCTCCAGGCCTTCCAGATTGCCGCTTCGATGAGCTTGGCCTGATCGGCGTTGTGGGTTCCGTGCAGCAGGCCGAACAGGCGATCAAGGAGGGCGGGCCTGGAAAGGTCCGGTGTCTTGGTGTCGGGCATCTTGGCGTCGGGCTGGGTTTGCGCCGCAAGGCCCGGCAGCGTGGTGGCTGACAGGGCCATGCCCACAAGCGCGGCCGCGAAGGTGGCGGAACGGATCATGGGGTGGAGTCTACACCCCATCCGGCGCCGCGCAACACGAAACACCGCGCAAAGAAGCCTCTTCACGCGGCATTGATCGGCGGCGAACCTTACCGGCTCTCAGCCCTGGCGGGCCTTGAAGCGAGGGTTGACCTTGTTGATGATGTAGAGACGGCCGCGGCGGCGCACGATGCGGTTGGCGCGATGGCGCCCGGCCAGCGACTTCAGGGAATTGCGTACTTTCATGGCACTGGACCCGATCGATTGCATTGCCGCCAGCGATGGCGGCGTGAATTGGTGACGGTGATATAGGGGGGCGAACCTCAACCTGTCAACCGCTTTGGGCCATTGACGATGGCGGTGAGGACATGGCCAATGGCGGCCATGGAAATGGACCTGACCGTTGCTGCGCTGGTTGTCGGCCTCGCCCTGATGGGGGCGATGAGCTATTTGGAGCGGCGTCCGCGCAAGGGTCTCGATCCCAGCCTCCTGCCCACCACCCCGTTCATGTTCGCCGGCGCGCTGGTCGCCATCCTCGCCGCCGTCCACCTGTTGACGGTGCTCGGCATCCAGCTTCCCAAGCGCTGAATCCTTACGCCCTTTCGATCAGGCAGGCGATGCCCTGGCCGACGCCGATGCACATGGTGGCAAGCGCCCTGGCATGACCGCCGCGCTTGAGTTCCAGCGCCGCCGTGCCGGCCAGCCGGGCGCCCGACATGCCCAGGGGGTGACCCAGCGCGATGGACCCACCATTGGGATTGACGTGGGCCCCGTCGTCGGGAAGCCCGAGCATGCGCAGCACCGCCAGGGCCTGGGCGGCGAAGGCCTCGTTCAGTTCGATGATATCGATGTCGGCGATGACGAGCCCCATGCGGGCGAGCAGCTTGTTGCTGGCCGGGGCCGGGCCGATGCCCATCACCCGCGGTTCGACGCCGGCGACCGCCGCACCCGTCACCCGGGCGATCGGATCGAGCCCATGTGTCTTGATGGCGCGCTCGGACGCCACGATGAGGGCCGCTGAACCGTCATTGACGCCGGATGCATTGCCGGCGGTGACGGTGCCGTCCTTGCGGAACGGGGTGGCAAGCCTTGCCAGTTGCTCCACCCCGGTGCCGGGGCGGGGGTGTTCATCCTTGTCGACGATCAGCGGATCGCCCTTCCTTTGGGGAATGGCGACAGGCTCGATCTCGGCGGCGAGGCGGCCGTTTTCCTGAGCCGCGACGGCGCGGGCCTGGCTGCGGGCGGCAAAGGCGTCCTGGTCGGGGCGGCTCACCTGATAATCGGCGGCGACGTTTTCGGCGGTCTCCGGCATGGAATCGATGCCGTACTGCGCCTTGAGTGCCGGGTTGACGAAGCGCCAGCCGATGGTGGTGTCGTAGATCTCGGCGTGGCGCGAAAAGGCGGCATCGGCCTTGGGCATGACGAAGGGCGCGCGTGACATCGATTCGACCCCGCCGGCGATGATGAGATCAGCCTCGCCCAGACGAATGGCGCGGGCCGCCATGGCCACCGCATCGAGGCCGGACCCGCACAGCCGGTTGACAGTGGCACCGGGCACCGAGACCGGCAGGCCGGCCAGCAAGGCGGCCATACGGGCGACGTTGCGGTTGTCTTCGCCGGCCTGGTTGGCGCAGCCAAAGAGCACGTCGTCGAGGGCTGCCCAGTCAACCTTTT
>Ga0315540_10000029_pt1 | contig 66047 bp, 70 predicted proteins | sample SalMarSW160110MG_FD_203677 | JGI IMG/M metagenome (GOLD analysis project Ga0315540, IMG submission 203677) | Salt marsh sediment microbial communities from the Plum Island Ecosystem LTER, Massachusetts, United States - Salt Marsh Sediment SW1601-10 ...
CCCCGAAGGTCTACCGTAGTCGCCGTCTGGCCCGCCCGGGCCGTATCCGGAAGGTCCGTAACCCGGCCCTCCGGGACCGGAGGACCCACCGCCGAATCCAGCGGCCTCTTCTCCACACCCGATGGCCAATCCGATCGCCACGAGAGCGGCAGCCGTTCTGGCATGAGATCTCGTCATATGTCCTCCGTCAGTACTTTTTTAGTCAAAGAATTGAGAAAGACAATCCTAAAGGATTTATTTTGTGCCGTATACAAGGGTTTTTCGCGATAGGCCGAGGCAATCAGGTGCCTTCCTCCATCCTTGACCGGAAGTGGGGAGGCAACACCGTTCCCTTATCGCTGCGGCGTACCTATCCCCTTCCGAGCCCGAGAAATCCGAGCACCCGTTGCACGTCCGACGGCGTATCGACCCCCGGACCAGGCTCCACCTCGGCTTGGCTCACGTGGATGGCCTCACCGTGCCAGAGCACGCGTAACTGCTCGAGGGACTCCGCCATCTCCAGGGGCGAGGGTTGCCAGCGCACGAAGCGCTCGAGGAAACGGGTCCGGTAGGCGTACAGGCCGATGTGCCGCAGGAACCGGACGGTCTGCGGCAGCGTCTCGCCCCCCCCTGGTAGCTCATCGCGATGCCAGGGTATGGGTGCCCGCGAAAAGTAGAGTGCGTAGCCGTCCGCATCCGTGACCACCTTGACCAGATGCGGATCAAAGAGGTCCGAGCGGCTCCGAATCGGATAGGCCAAAGTCGCCATTCCGGCGGAGCCATGTCCTGCCAGGTCATGAGCGACCTGGTCGATGAGGGCCGGCGGCATGCAGGGCTCGTCTCCCTGCAGATTTACAAGGATGCCGTCCCGCTGCCAGCCCCGCGCCTCGATCACCTCGGCGATGCGGTCCGTGCCGCTGCGATGGTCGGTTCGTGTCAGGGCGACATCGGCGCCGAATGCCTGGCAGACGCGGGCGATGCGGGCGTCGTCGGTGGCAACCACCACCTCTGCCGCCTCGCTTTGTCCGGCGCGCTCCCAGACGTGTTGGATCAGGGGCTTTCCGGCGATCTCCAGCAATGGCTTGCCCGGAAGCCGGCTGGACCCGTAGCGGGCGGGGACGACGACCCTGAAATCCACTCCGTCCATCGGACAGATGTTCCGATCAGACCTCCGGGACCTCTTCCTCCGGACCCAGCTCCCGCGCCTCATCTTCGAGCATCACCGGGATGTCGTCCCGGATCGGATAGGCGAGGCGATCCCCCCGACAGATGAGCTCGGCGGCGTCTTTGTCGTAGTAGAGGACGCCTTTGCACAGGGGACACCGTAGGATGTCCAACAGTTTCTTATCCATCGACAATGCCCTTTATTTTGCTTGCGAGTAACCGCTCGAACCCGTCCTGGAGCCGCACCTCGACCGCCAGGTACCAGACATCCACGCGGGTGAGACCGGCACACTTGACCGCGTCCTTCTCCGTCATGATCACCGGCCCCGGAAGCCAAGAGGCCATATCTTCGCGGCTGAACGGATGATGGTCCGGATAGGGTCGCTCGTTCAGGTGCAGACCGTAGCTGCGCAAAAGCTGGAAGAAGCGGTCGGGGTTCCCGATGCCGGCCACCGCGGTGACCCGCTGTCCGCGCAGCTCGGCCAGACTTCGCGTGATCTCCGGGTTGCGCAGATCGACCAAACGGTCCGGCACCAGCCGCATGGCCTGCCCTCCCGGACAGGGTCCACCGTTGCACAGGGTCAGGTCCACTTCGCGATGCCTTGCCTTCGGCTCCCGCAAGGGTCCCGCGGGCAGACAATGCCCGTTGCCGAAGCCCCGGGCCGCGTCCACCACCAGGATCTCCAAGTCTCGCCGCAGACGATAGTGCTGGAGTCCGTCATCGCTCACAATGATATCGCATCCGGAGTCGGCCAAGAGCATCTCGCCGGCGGCTACCCTGTCGGGGCCCGCGACGACGGGGCAGCCGCTGTGTCGCGCCAACAGGACCGGCTCGTCACCGACATCAAAGGGATCGCTGTGGGCATCCACGAGGCGTGGCCATCGCTTCCCGCGACCGCCGTATCCCCGAGTAACGATACCCGGCCTGTAACCCTCTCTGCGCAGGAATCCGCTCAGCCAGAGTACCAGGGGCGTCTTGCCGGTACCGCCGACGGTGAGATTGCCCACGACGAGCACGGGGGCGGGCAAGCGCCTGCTCTGCAGCCATCCCTGCCGATAGGCGAGACGCCTCAGCCGCACGCCGCCGCAATAGAGCCAGCTCAGGGGCAACAGCAAGCAAGCGAGCGAATTGCCGCCGTACCAGAGCGATTCATGAATGCAGCTCATGCGCCGCATCGGGCCCGCCGAGCTGCTTTCACGCGGCCGCGCGGCCGGCGTGAAACTGTAGCCTGTGCAGCCTTGCGTAGTATCCCCCGCGGGCAAGTAGGTCCCTGTGTCTGCCCTGCTCCACGATCCGTCCCTGGTCCACGACCAGAATCCGGTCGGCGGTCTCGATAGTGGACAGTCGATGGGCGATTACCAGGGTGGTCCGGTGCCGCATCAGCTCCTGCAGGGCGGCCTGGATGTGGCGCTCCGCTTCCGTGTCCAGGGCGGAAGTCGCCTCGTCGAGGATCAGGATAGGGGCGTCCTTGAGCATGGCCCGGGCAATGGCGAGGCGCTGACGCTGCCCGCCGGAGAGCAGCACACCCCGATCCCCGATCCGGGTGTCGAAACCCCTGGGCAGCTCGCGAATGAAGTCCATGGCATGGGCGGCCTCCGCTACCCGCTCGATTTCCTTCTGATCCACCTCCCCCGCGCGTCCGTAGGCGATGTTGCTCGCCACGGTGTCATTGAACAGGACCACATCCTGGGTCACCAGGGAGATCTGATCTCGAAGGCTCTTCAGAGTAAGCTCCCGAACATCGACGTCGTCGATCAGGATCTGCCCCTCCGTCGCGTCGTAGAAGCGCGGTAAAAGGCTGACCAGGGTGGTCTTGCCGCTGCCCGAGCGGCCCACCAGGGCCACTGCCTCCCCCGCTTCGATGGTCAGGCTCACGTCCTCCAGCACGGGCCCCTTATCGGGGTCGTAGACATGGCCTACGCCGTGATACTCCACCCTTCCGGAGGAACGGCCCAAGACTCGGGTGCCCGTATCTTTCTCGGACTCGGTATCCAGCAGATCGAAGAGACTCTGGGCAGCGACGATGCCCCGCTGTAGATGGGCGTTTACCGAGGTGAGGCGCTTGACCGGCGGCAGCAGCAGGCCCATGGCAACCACGAAAGACATGAAGGTGCCTACCGAGATGTTTTCCCGCAGGCCCTGCATAGTCGACAAGTAGACGATGACCGCGATGGCCAGGGCAGAGATGAGCTGCACCAAAGGGACGCTGACCGCTTCGGTCGCGATCATCTTCATCTGGAGAGACCGAGTCTTCTCGTTGACGCGACCGAAGCGCTCGGCCTCCCGGGCTTGGCCGCCGAAGGCCTTGACCACCCGGTGGGCGTCGATCACCTCCTGGGCAGCATGGGTGAGCTCACCGACCCGGTCCTGGATACGCCGGCTGTGACGACGAAAGCGCTTGGTCGCGTACTTTATCGCCCCTGCCATCGGCGGCCCGATCACCAGGAAGATCGCGGAGAGCCCGGCATCCACATAGAGCATGTAGGCCATCAGTCCGATGACCGTAAAACCGTCGCGCACCAGGGTGGTCAGGGCCGTGGTCGTGGCACTAGCCACGTTCTCCACGTTGTAAGTGAACTTGGACAGGATCTGCCCGGAGCTATTGTTGTCGTAGTAGACCGTCGGCGCGCGCATCAGGTGCTGGAACATCGCTTGGCGCAGATCTGCCACCACCCGGCGCCCGACCCATTTGAGGAAATAGGTATTGACGAACCCGGCGATGCCGCGACCGATGAACAGGGCCACCAGCACCACCGGCATGATGCGAACCATCTCGATATCGCGATCGACGAAGCTGCCGTCCAGCAGCGGCTTCATCATGGCGGCGAAGATGGGCTCGGTGGCCGCGTATACCAGCATCCCGACGATCGAGATGGAGAAGGGCCGCCAGTAGGGCTTGGCGTAGCCGAGCAGGCGCCGATAGACCTGCTTGGCGGAATCCGAAGCGACGCCTTCCACCGGCTTCATTTGGACTCGTCGGGTCGTGTCGCGGCGAAGACGAAATGCAGGAGACCGAGCTGGCTGGCCGCGTCCATGGCGGTCATGACGGCCTGGTGCGGGGTCCTGGCGTCGGCCTTGATGACAACGGGTATCTCCAGATCTCCACCTGATGCACCTGCGATGGCCTTCTTCAAGGTATCCAGCTTGCGGTCCACCACCATTTGATCGTTGACGAAGAAGGTGCCGGAACGGTCGATGAGGATGTCCAGCGTCTCGGGCTCCTGGGCGGTCACCTCTTCTCCCTGGGCCTCGGGTAGCTGGAGCCGGATGCGGGCATCTTCCTTGAAGGTCGTGGAGACCATGAAGAAGATCAGGAGCAGGAACACCACGTCGATCAGCGGCGTCAGATTGATGTCGGGGGGCTCCGGACGGTTCGGGCGCAGGTTCATCCGGCAGCGTCCTCGGTAACCTCGCGCTCTCCCTTGATGACCTCCACCAGCTTGAGGGCCTGTTCCTCCATGCCGAGTGCGAGCTTGTTGACCTTGCCGTCGAGGTAACGCTGGAACAGGAGGGTGGGTATGCCCACCGAGAGACCGGCCGCCGTGGTGATCAATGCCTCGGAGATACCGCCGGCCAGCACACCCGGATCGCCGACACCTGCATTCATGATCACGCTGAATACGTCGATCATCCCGAAGACGGTACCGAGCAGACCCAGCAGCGGGGCCACCGATGCGATGGTGCCCAAGGCGTCGAGATAGCGCTCCATGTCCGCCACGACCTGGCGTCCGGTGTCCTGGATCGCCTCCTTCATCACCTCGCGGGAATGGCCCCGGTTCACCAGACCAGCGGCGAGAATTCGTCCCAGGGGCGAGCCGTTGCGCAGTCGGTCGATACGCTCGGCGTCAAGCTGATTGTATCGGTACCATTGCCAGACTCGGCCCACGAGCTTGTCGGGCATTATCCTGGGGCGGCGCAGCGTCCAAAGCCGTTCGATGACGATGGCCATGGCGATGACCGAACAGGCAATGATCGGCAGCATCAGCCAGCCGCCCTCTTTTATCAGCTCCAGCACCAGTCATCTACCTCGGGTTCCGGGACCTTCTCCTGATCTCGCGGCGACACGGAAACGACCGTATGGCCCTGCCCACATTCCTCATAACGGTCCGGCAGCCGGCTCCGTCATCCGACGTCCATAATACTCGAAGCGTCAGAAGGATGCGCCCGCTGCACGGAGGCGATGGCTCCAAAGGCGCTCATGCTCCCAGCGGTACATCCGGAGGCCATCGATGCCGCGGCTATACAGCCGAAACGATATGGCACCGGAGCTTGCCGTACCGAGCTGCACAGCACCCGATGCCGCCACCCGCCCGCGAACCTCGACCGCAGGAAAGCCGAAGCGATTCGCGTAGCCGCTGGAGTAGAGAACGAAGCGCGGCGCGACTGCCTGCAGGAAGGCTGCACTGCTGGAGCTGTCGCTTCCATGGTGGCCTGCTACCAGGACCGTGCTTGCCAAACGACCGGGCTGCTGCCTCACCAGCTCATCTTCCGTGGCGACCTCGATATCCCCCGTCAGCAGGACACTGGCCCCTTTGCTGCTCACACGCAGAACGCAGGAGCTCTCGTTGCCCTCACGGCCGGACACCTCTGGATAGAGGATCTCGAAGTCCACCCCGTCCCAGGTCCAGTGCTCACCGGCCAGGCAGGGGGCTACAGTCCGGACGGGGATCTCCCGAGGCTCACCTCCCAGGATGTGCGTGATGGGAATCCTGCCGTTCAGACCCGCAAATCCGCCGGCGTGATCCCGATCCCCATGACTGATGATCAGGGTATCGATCCGCCCCACCCCTTGCTTGCGAAGATAGGGAAAAACTACGGCAGCTCCGGTATTGAAACCGCTGGAAAAGACAGGACCCGTGTCATAGACCAGGACATGGCTACTGGTTCGAATCACCGCCGCGAGACCTTGGCCCACGTCCAGCAAGGTGAAACGGGCCTCACCTGGAAGGGGTCCCCGGGGGTGCACCAGGATCAGGGGCAAGAGGAGCACCAGCCCGATCCAGCGTCCCGGCAACCCCCGTGGGGCAAGCAGGAGGGCGACGCCCGGGAAGGCGACGACCCACACCCAACCGGGACGGCCGGACAGGGTCGCGTCCGCCCAGGGCCAGCTCGACACCACCTCCAGCAGTCCGTACCCTCCTTCCAGGACTTTCGACATCAGTACCAGTGGCACTCCCAGCCCGGAGACCAGCCCCAAGAGGCACGCAACCAGCACGGCGGGAAGCAACAGGGCGAACAGGGGAACGGCGATCAGGTTCACCAGCGGCGCGATGAGCGAGACGTGACCGAACAAAAGCAGCAACAGGGGCAGCAGGCCGAGGGCGATCGCCAATTGCGCCCTTCCCCACTTAGCCCAGAGCCTGCCCGCTGCGAGGCGCCCTCCGAGTGCGTAGAGCAGCGCGGCCACCGCGCCGAACGACAGCCAAAAGCCGGGGGAAAGGACCGACCGGGGATCCAGAAGCAGCACGCCCACGAGGGCCAGGGTGATTCCGCTCACCGGACGGATGGTCCGGGCGAAAAGGATGGCCCCTAAGACTACAGCGAGCATGATCAAGGCACGCTGGGTCGAAACCGCAAATCCGGCAAGGGCACTGTAACCGGCCGCCCCCATCAGTGCGGCGACAGCGGCGGCCCGCGGGGCTGCGGCTATCAGGGTCAGTCGTGCACTTCGGGACCAAATCCACCGCGTTACCAAGAACAGGAAGCCGGCCACCAGGCCCACGTGCAGCCCGGAGATGGCGATCAGGTGGCTGGTGCCCGTGCGGGTCAGGACCTCCCACTGGGCCGGTCCGAGGCCTGAGCGGTCCCCCAGCACCAGCGCATTGACCAGGCCTTCCCCTTCGGAGCCCTTCAGGATCTCATCGATTCGCTCGCGCAACCGCTGGCGCCATCTGTCGATGAAATACAGACCGGGGCCAGGGGCCAACAGCAGATTCTCGTTCGAGGTCCGCACATAGCCGGTGGCTTTGATGCCGTGCTGGAACAGCCAACCCTCATAATCGAGCCCCCCGGGATTGGCAAAGCCGTGGGGCGGTTTCAGGCGGGCGACCAGGCGCCAACGTTGGCCCGCCACAAGCCTCGGGGCGTCCCGGTACCAGTTCAAACGCACCAGTCCACGAAAGGCAATCTGCTGCCCGACCGTCCGCGGATTCTCGATGCTGAAGAGAAACCGTCGACTCTCGCCCTCACTGCCGCCCCCGACACCAGGGAGACCTGCAATCCGACCCGTCAGCTCCAGATCACGACCCACGAGGGATTCGGGAAAGGGCTGGCACAGGAGCTGACAAGCTTGCACCTGGGCCCATAGAAAACCCATCATCCCCAAGGCGAGGGGCCGCACCAACGGCAAACGCCAGGCCATCACGGCGGTGAGCGCCGCGAGCAAGACGGAAAGGCGGAAGGATGGAAGCGACGGTAGGAGAAAGAGGATGCCGACCCCGACGGCGAAGCCCAAACCGTTCGCGATCAAGCCGGGACGAAATGCCCCATTCCACAAAGCACGCCGTCGATGCTCGGGCTCACCCATAACAGATCCCCTCGTATCCCTCCCGAGCTCGGACCTCTGTCACATACCTGGCGTATCCTTCGAGGTCGGAATAAGCTTGCGCCGGGACACGGCGACCGGCAGGCGGTTATGACGAACCTCAGGGTAACCCTGTGAAGCGATGGCTGGAACGATACGTGCCGGATCGGGAAAAGATCCGGGAGCATAAGCATCTACGCCACTTCGGAAAGCTGCTGCATGACCCCAGTCTGTGGCATCTCAACCGACGCTCGACCGCGGGCGCCTTTGCAGTTGGCCTGTTCGTCATGTATCTGCCGCCGTTGGGGCAGATGTTCATCGCCGCCGCCGCGGCCATCCTGTTCCGCGTCAACCTTCCCATCTCCGTCGCCCTGGTCTGGCTCAGCAATCCCCTCACCTTCGCCCCCATGTATTATCTGGCATACCGGGTCGGGTCCTGGATACTGAGTGTGCCGGACCATGCCCCGAATATCGAATACTTCCTCGAGTGGCACCACTGGCTGGACCTCCTCGCACCCATGACGGTCGGCAGCCTGGTCTGCGGCGCCGTCTTCTCTGCACTGGGCTACGTCGGGGTACAACTGGTCTGGCGCTGGAGCCTGATGCGCCAGATCCGCCTGCGCCGGGAGCGCTACCGCATCGCAGCATCCGCGGTCAGAACCCCGTCGTCCAAACGCCAGACCTGATCCATGCGTTGCGCCAACGCCGGGTCATGGGTGACGATCACGAAGCTGGTCCCGATCTCGGCATTGAGTTCCAACATCAGGCCGTAAACCCGTTCGGCCGTGTGCCGATCCAGGTTGCCTGTGGGCTCGTCCGCGAGCACGCAGGCCGGTTTGGTCACCAGTGCCCGAGCGATGGCGGCACGCTGCCGCTCCCCCCCCGACAGCTCCGAGGGCTTGTGCTCTACCCGATTGCCGAGACCGGCCCGCTCCAGGATCTCGGCGGCCCGTTCCTTTGCCGCACCGGGCGCCATGCCTCCGATGAGCAGGGGCATGGCCACGTTCTCCAAGGCGCTGAACTCCGGCAGCAGGTGATGGAACTGGTAGACGAAGCCCAGGCTGCGGTTGCGCCGCCGGCCCCGCTCCCGCTCGGAGAAGGAGGCGACATCGCGCCCCTCCCAGAAAAGGCTCCCGGCAGACGGGCGCTCCAGGCCACCGAGGCAGTGCAGCAGGGTGCTCTTGCCCGACCCGGAGGCCCCGACCACCGCTACCCGCTCACCGGCGCCGACGCACAGATCCACCCCACGCAGGACCTCTACCTCCTGTGGGCCCTGGCGGAAGGTCTTCGCCAAGCCCGAGGCTTGAAGGGCCCAAGCTCCCTCACTCATAGCGGAGCGCCTCCGCCGGATCGGTGCGAGCCGCCCGCCAGGCCGGATATAGGGTCGCCAGCATGGACGTGAAAAAGGCGCCGGCGGCAACCCGCACGACATCCGACGCGTGCACGTCCGATGGCAGCTTGCTGATGTAATAGATGTTCGGGTCGAGGAAATGGATGCCGAACAGACCTTCGATCCAGGCCACGATGGGCTCCACGTTGAGCGCCAGGGCGATCCCCGCGACGATGCCCAACAGGGTGCCGACGGCACCGATGGTGGTGCCCTGGACCATGAAGATCCCCATGATGCGGGCCGGCGAGGCACCCAGGGTGCGCAGGATGGCGATATCGGGCCTCTTGTCGGTCACCACCATCACCAGGGTGGAGACGATGTTGAAGGCCGCCACGGCTACGATCAAAAAGAGGATGATGCTCATCATACGCTTCTCGTTGCGCAGGGCGGCAAAGAAGTTCTGGTGCTGCTGGGTCCAATCGACGACACGGTAGGCCCCGCCGAGCTCGCGGGCGATGTCGACGGACAGCTTGGGCGCATCGTACACGTCCGTCAGCTTGAGTCGCAGCCCGGTCACATCATCCCCCAGGCGCATCAGCTTGGCGGCATCCGCCAAGCTCACGAAGCCCGTGTACCGGTCGTAATCCGACATGCCGGCGGCAAAGATGCCGGTGACGGTAAATGCCTTGAGACGCGGCATGATGCCGATGGGGGTGGCACTGACCTGGGGCGTGACCACCGTGACCATGTCCCCGACGCCAACACCCAGGTAGGCCGCCAGCTCCTGACCGAGGACGATCTCGTATCCGCCGGCAACCAGGTCGTCGAGATTGCCTCGGATCATCTCCTGACGCAGCTCGGCCACCTGATCCTCTTCCTTGGGCAGGATTCCGCGTAGCTGCGCACCGCTCACGCTCGAGCCGTTCACCAGCATCGCCTGAAGCTCGACATAAGGGGCGGCACCCATGACCGCCTTGTTCTTGCGCACCCGCTCCAGGAGCTCGCGCCAGTTCGACAGGTCCCCGTAGGGCCCGGACAGGGTGGCGTCGGATGCCATTCCGAGGATCCGTGCCTGGATCTCGGTCTGAAAGCCGTTCATCACCGAAAGCACCACGATCAAGGCGACGATGCCGAGCATGATGCCGAGCATGGAGATCAGCGAGATGAAGGAGATGAAGTGATTCCGCCTCTTGGCGCGGGTGTAACGCAGACCGATATACAGGGGCAAGGGGTGATACATGGCGCGCAGATTAGAACATCAAAAGCAGCCGCAAGAAAGCGTCCGGCCTGTGCCCTGAGCCATTTCGGCTGGGAGTTTGCAAAAGCGCTGGTTTATACTCTCGGCAATCTGTAACTCCCCTTACCCGGTCACTTCCAAGACTTCCATCCGAGGAGATCCCTATGGACGAGCTCGAAAAAAACGCGGCCTTTGGCGGTCCCGAAGGACCCGTCGTGCTGGTGATCATGGACGGCGTGGGAATCGGCAAGCATCCCGAGAGCGACTATGTTCGGATTGCGAACACCCCCAATCTGGATTGGCTGCGTGAGCATGCGATCTATACCCAGGTCAGTGCCCATGGCACCGCGGTCGGCCTGCCCGACGACTCCGACATGGGAAACTCGGAGGTCGGACACAACGCCATCGGCTGCGGGCGTGTTTTCTCCCAGGGTGCATCCCTGGTGGAGCAGGCGATCGCCTCCGGCTCCCTATTCGATGGCGCGACCTGGAAGGAGTTGGTGGAGAACGTGAAGGCCAACGACTCGACGCTACACTTTATCGGGCTGTTCTCCGATGGTAACGTACATTCCAACCTCAACCACCTGGAAGCAATGTTGAAGCGTGCCAAGTCGGAGGGCGTAAAGAAGGCCCGTATCCATCCCCTGATCGACGGGCGCGACGTGCCACCCACCTCCGCTTTGGAGTATGTCGACCGCTTCGAGAGCTTCCTGCGGGACATCAACGCGGACGGCTCCGTGGATTACTGTGTAGCCTCCGGCGGCGGGCGCATGAACATCACCATGGACAGGTACAACGCCGACTGGAGCATGGTCCGGCGCGGTTGGGAAACCCATGTCAAGGGCGAGGGCCGACACTTTGCCAGCATGCGGGAAGCCGTAGAGACGTACCGCGAGGAAAAGCCCGGGATCCTCGACCAAGACCTGCCGCCCTTCGTCATCGAGCGCGACCGCGCTCCGGTCGGGCCGATCGTCGACGGCGACAGCGTCGTCTTCTTCAACTTCCGCGGCGACCGTGCCCTGGAGATCACCAAGGCATTCGAGGCCGAGGAGCTCACCGAGTTCGACCGTGGACCCAAGCCGAGCGTCGTCTACGCGGGGATGATGCAGTACGACGGTGACCTGCAGGCTCCGGAAAAATACCTGGTCTCGCCGCCCGCGATCGATCGCACCATGAGCGAGTATCTCTCCAGCGCGGGCGTCAAGCAGCTCGCCATTTCCGAGACGCAGAAGTTCGGACACGTCACCTATTTCTTCAACGGCAACAACTCCGGCAAGTTCGCTACCGAGACCTGGAAGGAGATCCCCTCTGACATCTGTCCTTTCGAGCACGCACCGCGCATGAAGGCGGACGAGATCACCGACGACGTGGTCCAGGCCATCGAGAGCGGCGAGTTCAAGTTCATCCGTCTGAACTATCCCAATGGAGACATGGTCGGCCACACGGGCGTGCCAGATGCCGTAAAGCTGGCGATCGAGGCCGTCGACGAAGGCGTCGGACGGATCATGGAAGCGGTGAAGCGGACCAAGGGCATCGCGGTCTTTTCTGCCGACCACGGCAACTCGGACGACATGTGCGAGGTGGACAAGAAGACCGGGAAGCTGAAGCTCGACGACGAAGGCAAATTCCTGCCCAAGACTGCGCACTCGCTGAACCCGGTACCGGCGATCATCTACGACCCGAGCAATCTGTCCCACGCACGCCTGGCCGATGTGGACTCCCCCGGAATCGCCAACCTGGCGGCCACCTGCATGACCCTCCTCGGCTTTCAGCCCCCGGAGGATTACACCCCGAGTCTGGTGGAAGTCGGATAAGACGGCGACCCGGAATCGAAAGCGCCGATCTCCCGCCGAGGCCCGCGGCGGGAGATCTCGGCGTACCCGCAAAGCACCCCTTGTGATCGGGGCCTCACTGCTCGGAGGCGGCGCCCTGATTGCGGCCCTGGCCCACTACGAAAAGGCCATACCACCGCTCCTGGCAGAGCAGCTGCCGAAGGCCGACGCGGTGCTCGTGGAGAAGGCCGAGCGGCGCCTGTCCCTGATGCATAATGGCCGAGCCTACCGGTCCTATCCCGTTTCCCTCGGCCCCGAGCCGGTGGGTCACAAGCAGCGGGAGGGAGACCTGCGCACGCCGGAGGGGCACTACCTCATCGACTGGCGCAACCCGAACAGCTGTTGCTACAAATCACTGCACATCTCCTACCCCAACGCGGGGGACGAGCGCCGCGCAGCGGAGCGCGTTGAAGATCCCGGCGGACTCATCATGATCCATGGTCAGCCGAACGGCTGGGGCTGGATGAGCTGGATCGCGCCCTACCTGTACCGAACCCATGGCTGTATCGCGGTTCGCAATACAGCCATGGAGGAGGTCTGGAACGCCGTGAACGACGGGACGCCCATCGAGATCCGGCCCTAGCCCGAGCTGTCGTCGCGCTCGGACCTTTCCTCGTCGGCATCCGGGAAGCGACGCGGATCTGGCTTGTCGTCCTCGTCCATGAGGATACGATGGGCATCCCCCTCCAGGTCGTCGAACTGCCCGCTACGGGCCGCCCAGAAGAGCACGCCGACGGCGACGAGTCCGAGAAGGAGCATACCGGGGATCAAACCGTAGATGACTTCCATGGCGGGCAGTGGCTTTCAGCTTCTCTCGGCTTTGCGGAAAAGGGTGCGGATGCGGGCGGAATTGCCGATAACGGCCAGAGAGCTCAGGGGCATGGATATGGCTGCAATCAGCGGGGTGATCATGGCGGCCATAGCAAGCGGCACCATGATCAGATTATAGGTGACGGAAATGCCTATATTCTGGCGGATAGCTCGCAGGGCCCGCCGCGACAGGGAAACCGCCTGCTCTACTTTGGCAAGCTCGGAGCTCATGAGGACGATGTCGGCGCTCTCGATGGAGACGTCCGTACCGCTGCCCATGGCGATGCCCACGTCGGCGCGCACCAGGGCCGGCGCATCGTTCACGCCGTCGCCCACCATGGCGACCTGATCGCCCCGCCGCTGCAGATCCGCAATCACTCGGTCCTTATCCTCAGGCAGGACCTCGGAAATGACCTCCATCCCACCGAGCTGCCACGCAATGCCCTCGGCAGTCGACCGTCGGTCTCCGGTCAGGAGGGTGACCCGAATGCCCTGTGCCTTCAGCCCGGCCACCACCTTCTCTGCACCGTAGCGCAGCCGGTCCGCGACCAGAAGCACCAGGACCTCCCTACCGCACACACCGACGTGAAGGCTGCTGCCGCCCTCCCCGTGGACCTCCATTAGAGCGTTCTGTAAGCTCGGATCGGGCTCGACCTGGTTTTCGCGCAACCAGTCGGTGGTGCCGGCAACTATGGGTGTGCCATCCACCAAGCCCTTGATGCCCAATCCGGGTCGGACCTGCACCCCGGTGACCTCTCGGCCCTCGAAGCCGATCCCTGCTGCTTTGCAGAGGTCGAGCACGGCGCTTGCGACCGGGTGCTCGGAGAAGCGCTCTAAGGCCGCGAGGCACGCCAGATGATCGACCAGCTCCGACGCCCCGCCCCCTCTACTTTCAGGGAGCAGCGGACGCACCTCCGCACCGGGAGCCCAGGTGAGCCCTTCCCCGAGCACCGAGGTCACGATGGGCCGCCCCTCCGTCAGGGTCCCGGTCTTGTCGAAGACGAAGTGGTCGATGGAAGACAGGCACTCCAGGACAGCACCGTTCTTGATCAGGATGCCGTGGCGGGCACCCAGGCCGGAGGCGACAGCGATCGCCATTGGGGTCGCGAGGCCGAAGGCGCAGGGACAGGTGATGATCAGCACGGCCGTGGCAGCCATGAGCGCCACCTCGACATCCGTACGCGCCCACCAGAGGAAGGTCAGGGTCGCCAGTCCTAAGGTGGCCCCCACGAACCATGGGACGACCCGGTCGGCGAGGTGCTGGATCGGGGCCTTGCTGGCCTGGGCATCCTCGACCAGCCGGATGATACGGCCCAACGCAGTCTTCTCGAGCATCCCTTCGATCCGGACCTGCAGGACACCGGGGCCGTTCAGGGTCCCGGCGGCGACCCGGCTGCCCTTGCGTTTCACCGACGGCTCGGATTCACCGCTGAGCATGGACTCGTCGACACTGCTCTCGCCGTCCAGCACGCTGCCGTCCACCGGGATCTTCTCCCCGGGCCGTACCAGCGCCACATCCCCTTCCTTGACGGCACGTATGGGCACCAGCGACTCTTCGCCGTCCCGAATCACAGTCGCCACCTTTGGCTGCAGATCGAGCAAGCGCTGGGTGGAGGCCACTGCCTGGCGTTTGGAGATCGCCTCCAGAAAGCGCCCGACGAGGATGACGAACAAGAAGTTGACCACCGTATCCCAGTAGACCTCGCCCTTGCCGCCGATAGTGACGTAGAGCGAGTAGAGGTAGCTGATGGAAGCGCCGACGGCAATCGGCAGGTCCATGGTGAGATTGGCCCTGCGCAGGCCCACCCAGGCGCCGCGAAAGAAAGGATAGCCGGAATAGACCAGGGTGGGCGTTGCTATGGCAAAGCCGATCCAGTGGAAGAGGCCGCGAAACTCGCCCTTGTCGGCACCTGAGTAGAGGGCGATGGAGATCCACAGCAGGTTCATCATCGCAAAGCCGGCGAAGGCCATGCGATAGAGCAGAGCACGGTTCTCCCGCCTCAGCGAGCCCTCGGCCGCCTCCGGATCGAAGGGCACTGCCGCATAGCCGATGTCCGCCAAGTGCTTCAGTGCCTGGGACAGCGCGAGGCGCCGGTTGTCCCATTTGAGCCTGAGCCGGCGGCCGGTGAGGTTGACCCGCGCCTCCGCGACACCCGGCATGGCCTGAAGTCCGTTCTCGATCAGCCAGACGCAGGCCGCACAGTGGATACCCTCGACCAGAAGGTTGATCTCGCGGGTCTCGCCCAGCTTGTCGACGAACCCTTCCTGGACCTCGTCGATGTCGTAGACGGCGAGCTCCCGCGGAGGCTCCGGCGGGGGACCCAAGACCTCCCCTTCGGGTGTTCGCCGATAGAAGCCCTCCAGCCCGGCCGCGTAGATGGCCTCGCACACGGACTTGCAGCCGGTACAACAGAAGGCACGCAGGCGATTGCCGTCTCCGGCACCGATCCGGGCTTCGACCCGGTCCTCTGCCGATACCGGCAAACCGCAGTGGAAACAGCGGACGTCCGATTCCGCCGTTGAACGAGAGGTGCGCTCGCCGGCGACTGCCTTGCCGGAGCTCACAGAGGATCGCACACGAGGGTCGTCCGGGGATCAGGGTCGCCCGACCTCCACTCTCTGCCCTACCTGGTATTCGTCCTCTCCGTTGCGGGCCGCCGCCAGGGTGTCCCAAACCCCCACGAGGGGAAAGGACACTTCTGCCGCATAGCGCCCGAGCCCCACCTCCGTCATGGGAACGCTGAAATCCCGCGCTGCATCTGCAGGCCGGTAGACGAAGAGCCGTACGCGATCCGGGGTCACCGGCCGCCCGGCGTTATCGACCAGTTGGAGGCGAATGTCCGTGGGCTTCCCGGCACGGATGTCTTTCGGAAGATCGGTGCGCAGTACCCACCCCGGATCATGCGCCTTCTTCGACAAGAGGGTACGTTCGTAGTGTTGCCCACGCTCGTAATAGTCTTGGACCACCAAGCCCGGGTTGGTGGCAATGGCCAAATAGACCATGACACCATTGACCCCCAGGACGGCGATCACCAGGGCAATCCAGAAGATGACCCAGGGACTCTTCCAGGCCGGCATCAACCGGGGTTTGTCTACAGTTGCTAGCTCCATAACCGAATCGACTCAGACTGGATAGATGGATGGAAGATATCAACCCCCGGGACCGATGAAGACGCTCTGCCGGTGGGCGCGCAGAATCTCGCCAGATGGCCTGGCTGTCTCCAGGTGGAACGTGATCGGCACCTGCCCGGCCTTCAGATCCTTGCGGGGTATGCGCACAAAGACGATGTCGGGGGAAACGAAACCCTTTACGGCGGCTATCTCCTTGTCCCCTCCGACCAACTCCAAGCCCTCGGGACCTGAGACACCGACCTGGACCTCGAGGTTCTCATTCGTCTTGTTCAGGACCTTCAATGTGTACTTGTTCTGGATCGAGCCATCCTTCAGGGTAACGAACAGAGGTGCCCGCTCGTGCAGCACCTTGAGCTCGATGGCGTCCAGGGACGACAGGCCGTAGACGATACCGGATATGGCCAGCAACAGGATGGCCGAGTACACCCAGACCCGTCCGCGCCTGAGCATGGGCTTGCGCGGCTTGCCTTCGAGCTCGTCCAGGGACGCGTAACGGATCAGTCCCCTGGACCGACCGACCTTGTCCATGACCTGGTCGCACGCGTCCAGACAGAGGGCGCAGGTAATACAGCCCTCCTGCTGGCCGTGGCGAATATCGATACCGGTGGGGCAGACGGCGACGCACTGTTTGCAATCGATGCAATCACCAGTGGTGCGGTCTCCTTCCTTCTGCCCCTTCTTGATCCGACCCCGGGGCTCCCCCCGATGAAAATCATAGGTGGGCAACTCCGTAGTCCTGTCCACCATTACCGCCTGGATGCGCGCGTAAGGGCAGAGCCAGAAGCAGGCCTGCTCGCGCAGGTACCCGGCGAGCCCGTAGGTTCCGGCCGTAAACAAAGCGACAGTGGCATAGACGGTGGGATAGGCTGCACCGGTGAAGAAGGTCTTCCACAGGGTAGGGGCATCCGTGAACCAAGCCACGAAGCTGAAACCCGTCAGGAACCCGATCAAAAGCCACAGGAGGTGCTTGACCCCCTTGATGACCGCCTTTCGCGTGCCGAACGGGGCCTTATCGAGCTTGCGGCGCGCCGCAGGCTGACCCTCGAGCTTTTCCTCGATCCAGGTGTAGAGGTCCGTCCATACGGTTTGAAAGCAGAAGAATCCGCACCAGACGCGACCGACCAAGGCGGTCACGACTGCCAGCAGGATGGCGAAGAACAGCAGGACTAAAGAGAGCATCCAGAAGTCCTGCGGCAAGACCGTGGCACCGAAGATGTGGAATTGCCGGGCCGGGATATCCCAGAGGACTGCCTGGCGCCCATCCCAGCGCAGATAGGGACCCAGGAAGAAGATCAGCCACACCGAGGCGGTCACCCATTTGATGGTGCGCCACCTTCCGGGCAAGCGCTTGGCGTGGATGGTCTCGCCGCCGATGTTGACGTGCCAGTATTCCGCCTCCGCGTAAAGCTCGTCGACCGTACCGCTCTCTTTCTCGACCTGACTAGTGCTCACTAACCATCTCCCGGACAACGACGGACCTGCTGCCGGCCCGGTGCTGGAAACACCAGCGCAGCCCAGACAACCGCCGCTCACCAAGGCAATCTACCGAAGCGCAACCGAACGAACATTGCGGTTTCGCAATTGTAGCCGAGTAATTTCCTCGGGATTTCATGTGGCCATGCGGCCTTACTTACTCGCCCACGGGAAACTGGAAACGTTCGATGTGCATTCGCTCATCGAGCTCCTCCGCCTCTTCGGGCGCATCCAGACTTTCGAGCCGGACCTCGAGACCATGAGCAAACGACGAGAAACAACGAAGGACACGAAGTGCACGAACAAGATGCTGATCTTTCGTGCTCCTCGCGTCCTTCGTGCGACAAAAGCCAATACTCGAAATGCCGCTTCGAACGCCTAGACTTGCATTCTCTCGCAGTCGGTCAGCCTAGATACAGGTCTCCACCCCGACGTACCTCTCCTCAGGCTCACCTCGAGGGCAAACCACCGAGCTTATTGACCACCACCGAGCTGATATACATAGACAACCAACTTCTTGATCTGTTGCTGATCGAGCTTTCCGGTCTGACCGAAGGCAGGCATTTCCGCATTGCGGGTCTCGGGCACGCCGGGTTGATTGACTCCGTAGGTGATGGTATGCGTGGCACTCGCCAGTTTTTGCTCATCCGTGAGTGGCTGATCTTCGGACACACCAGAGGGCCTGAACCTGAAGATACCATCGGTGAGGTTGGCGGCACCGACTGTCACGAACTGTCCGTTCGGTAGATCGGTCACGTGACCGTTCGCCTTGGCGCCGTGGCAGGCGATACAGCCCTTGGTCCTGAAGAGATTCCAACCCTCCTCGCTGCCCCCCTTACCCCCGGTGTCGCTCATCTGGACGACCCAGTGGGCCAGGGTGTCGATGTCCGATTTGGAGAGGATCTTTGCATGGGCCGGCATGGAGGGCTTCCGACCGCCGGTGATGGTCTCCCCGATCTTGGCCGTAGTGCCACCGTACAGCCAATCGTCGTCCGCGAGCACCGGAAAACCGGGGTTGCCCTGACCACCGCTGCCGTGGCATGCAGAACAGTTGTCGCCGAACAGCACCTTGGCCGATGCCAAGGTGTATTGGTTCAAGCCCGGATCCGACATGATCTCTTTCGGGGTCATTCCAGCGAGCTTCTCCTCGTACTCGGAGCGCAACGACTGAACCTGCTCAACGCCCTCGTCGTACTCCTTGATCTGGCTCCATCCCAATATCCCCTTGGTATTTCCGTGCAGCGTCGGCCACATGGGAAACAGAATTCCATAGCCGATCCACCAGAGAATCGATGCCCAGAAACCGATCATCCACCAGCGGGGGGCCGGGTTCCTCAGCTCCCGCAGGTTGTCGTCCCAAAAGTGTCCGGTGTTGTTCTCACCAGGGAAGGGGTTATTTTCCGCCATCGTTCTCTCCGCCGGCTTGATCGTCCTCTTCGAACGGGATGAAGCGTCTGGATTCGAGCCTCTCCCGGTTCTTGGGACGGAATACGTGGAAATAGGCCAGGATCATGAGCAGGGCGATGACGACCGTGAGGATAGCTCCGATCCAATCGTTCGTCGTCATCGCAGCCCAGTCCGTGTGGAAGTACTCCTTCAGGCTATTCACGGTAGACCACATCTTCATTCAGCTTGGCCATGGTGCCCAGGACCTGGAGATAGGCGACCATTGCGTCCATCTCGGTCTTACCATCTACCAGTTTGGGCGCGACCTCGATATCGACGTCGCTGTAGGGAACACCGATGATCTTCATACCTTCCATATGCCTCTGCATGGTCGCGCCCTCCACCATGGCGTGATCCAGCCAGGGAAAGTTCGGCATGACGGATTCCGGAACCACAGAGCGCGGCGCACGCAGGTGGTCGCGGTGCCATTCGTCCGAGTATTTGCCACCCACCCGTGCAATATCCGGCCCCGTGCGCTTCGATCCCCATTGGAAGGGATGATCGAAGATGGACTCGGAGGCCAGGGAGTAATGACCGTAGCGTTCCTTCTCGTTGCGGAAGGGACGGATCATCTGGGAGTGACAAAGGTAGCAACCCTCGCGTTGGTAGACGTCACGCCCGGCAAGCTCCAGGGCGGTGTAGGGACGTATGCCGTCTCCCGGCTTCCAGTTCCACTGCTCCTTGCCATTCTCGTCGACGGTGACGATCGCCTCCTTGCCCGCCTTTTCCCACACGATCTCGGGGAACTTCTCCTTCGCGGGAAAGGTGTTTTCGAGGTAGAAGAGAGGAACGATCTCGACGATACCCCCGACGGACAGCGCGATAGCCAATACGATCAGCAACCCCCAGAGGTTGCGCTCCATCCAATCTTGAAAGCCCTTTGAAGAAGTGCTCTCTGCCATTGTCTCGTACCTCCCGAATCAGGCAGACGCCGCCAAGGCGCGGGCCTTTGCCAAACTGCCCTGAGACATGGACTTTGCCACCGTCTTGAGGACGTTAAAGAGCATGATGGCTGCCCCTGCCAGGAAAATCGCACCACCGATAGCACGCATGGCATAGTAAGGATGCATGGCGTCCACGGACTCGACGAAGGTGTAGGCCAAGGTGCCGTATTCGTCGTAGGCCCTCCACATCAGGCCTTGCATGATGCCCGACACCCACATGGCGACGATGTAGATCACCGTGCCGATGGTGGCGGTCCAGAAGTGCACGTTCACCAGCTTCTCGGACCACATCTCCGTGTGGAAGAGCCGTGTCATCAGGTGGTAAAGGGCGCCAATGGAGATGCCGGCGACCCAGCCGAGGGCACCCGAGTGCACGTGACCGATTGTCCAGTCGGTATAGTGAGACAGGGCATTGACGGTCTTCAGAGACATGACCGGTCCCTCGAAGGTGGACATGGCATAGAAGGCCATGGCGATGACCAGGAAGCGCAGGACATAGTCGGTACGCAGCTTATCCCAGGCACCCGAGAGGGTCATCATGCCGTTCACAGCACCGCCCCAGGAGGGGATGATCATGGCGATGGAAACGGCGGCGCCCAGAGAGCCCGTCCAGTCGGGGAGGGCCGTGTATTGAAGGTGATGGGCCCCGAGCCAGACATAGCCGAACATCAGTGCCCAAAAATGAATGACCGACAGGCGGTAGGAGTAGACGGGCCGATTCGCCTGTTTGGGCACGAAATAATACATGATCCCCAGGAAGCCGGCAGTCAGGTAGAAGCCCACCGCATTATGACCCCACCACCACTGGATCATGGCATCGTGCACGCCCGCAAAGATGGAATAGGATTTGAGCACGCCGACCGGGATGGCGAGGCTGTTGACCACGTGCAGATAGGTGATCATCAGCATCATGCCCATGAAGAACCAGTTCGACACATAGATGTGCGAGGTCTTGCGGATGGCGACCGTCATGATGAAGTTGAAGCTGAAGGCCAGCCAAACGACCGCGATCAAGATGTCGATTGGCCACTCGAGCTCGGCATACTCTTTGGACTGGGTGAACCCGAGGGGGAGGGTGATGACCGCGGCGAGGATGATGGCATTCCAGCCCCAGAACACGAACCAGGCCATCTTGTCGCTCCACAGCCGCACACCGCAGGTACGTTGCACCGTGTAGAAGGCCGCAGCCATGAGCGTGCAACCGCCGAAGGCGAAGATCACCGCATTGGTGTGCACCGGACGCAGACGGCCGAAGCTGATGTAGGGGATGTTGAAATTCAGGTCCGGCCAGGCCAGCTCCGACGCGATATAGACCCCCACCAAGGCCCCCACCACGAGGTAGACGACGGCCATGATGGTGAACCAGCGTACAACGTCGAAGTTGTATTTCTTCTCCAGTGCAGCTTCCATAGTCCCTCCCCGGGATTCATGGGAAATTGACAGGGTTTACGGACACTCGACGGCCTTCCCGATCGTCGAAGTCCATCAGCAAAAGCTTAACAATGACACTGCATTCGGAGAGGGAAGTCAATGTTGACAGCGGGGTTTCTCATGGCGTAGGCGGCAATTGCCACGGCTTTCTTTGACTTGGATCAAGAGCCGATCCGGTGCCTGGCGGCGAGACCTCTCTTTCGTAACCGCCTCCTCGCGAGCTAGCCCCCCGGCGGATGAGTCCGATGCGGTCAGTTCCGAGGTGCTGAGAGCTTGTAAAAAAACGGATGCCTACTGTGGACGCCCAGGAACACCCTCGCTACGGCGTCCGAATTTTTCACAAGCTCTGAGATCTGGCGAGCCCTAGGCCGTAATCTCCCGGTCTATCGGAAAAAGGCGTCTACGGAAAAGCCCTCGTTCTCCAGGATGTCGCGAAGCCGCTTCAAGGCGTCCATCTGTATCTGTCGGACGCGCTCGCGGGTTACCCCGAGCTCCTGCGCGACACGCTCGAGCGTGGAGTGCTCGTAGCCATGGAGTCCGAACCGGCGCTCGACCACCTCGCGCTGCTTGTCGGTGAGCTTTTCGAGCCAATGGCTCAGATTGGCCTGGATGTCGTGGTCCTGAATCCTGTCCGCGGGGTCGTCTGCCGATTCGTCCTGAAGCAGGTCCACCAAAGGCTTGTCCGCATCCTTTCCGTAGGGGGTGTCGACCGAGGCGATGTGCTCGTTGAGACCGAGCATGCGCTTGACATCCTCGATAGGCTTATCGAGAAGGTCGGCGATGTCCTCGGTGGTCGGCTCGTGGTCTAGATTTTGCGCAAGGGCCCTGGCCGCCTTGAGATAGATGTTGATCTCCTTGACCACGTGTATGGGAAGGCGGACCGTGCGGGTCTGATTCATGATGGCCCGCTCGATGGTCTGGCGGATCCACCAAGTGGCGTAAGTAGAAAAGCGGAAGCCACGCTCCGGGTCGTACTTCTCCACGGCCCGCATCAGGCCCAGATTCCCTTCCTCGATCAGGTCCAGGAGAGGCAGACCGCGGTTGAGGTAGCGACGCGCGATCTTGACCACCAGACGCAAGTTGCTGACGATCATGCGCTTGCGCGCTGCTCCGTCGCCGCCCTGAGCGAGGCGAGCGAAATGGACCTCTTCCTCCGCCGTCAGCAGCTTGGATTCGCCGATCTCGTTCAGGTACAGGCGTGTCGCATCGAAGTCGGCGTCGTCCCCTGGAAAACGAGTCACCCTACCCGCGCCGGAATCCGGCGATTCCTCACGTGGGGCCGTTCGGCTCTGGCCTGCCGCCAAGACCGTGCCATCGATATCGCCATCTAAGTCGTCGGTATCGACCAGGACCGCCTCCTCGTCATCGATCTGCGGCTCCGAATCGTCTAGCCCGTTGGTTCTCGCCATGCAGACGTTGCCTCCCAGTTGGAGACGCAATTCGTTGGAGCGAGGCGATTTCAGCCGAGCCCCGCAAATCACCTCATGGGAGATACTTCAGAGGATCCACCGCTGTGCCGTTCCTTCGGATCTCGAAATGGAGAAGATACTCTCCATCGGATGCCTGCCCAACCTCCGCGACGCTTTGGCCGCGCTTCACTGCGGTGCCCTCCCTCACCAATAGCCGGCGGTTGAATCCATATGCGCTCAGGTAGCCGTCATTATGCTTGACGATGATAAGATTTCCGTAACCCTTTAGTCCACTCCCGCTGTAGACCACAGTGCCGGCCTCGGCGGCGCGCACCTTCTCACCGCGATGACCGGCAACGCGTATACCCCGCCGGGTTCGATCCCCGCTACGAAATCTCCGGACTACCTTGCCCTCGAGGGGCCACCTCCAATGCAGCCCCTGTGCCACCCTCCCACTACCCCTGGAGGAGGACTTCGAGGCATTGTCCGCAGTCCCGACGCTGGCCGTTCTCGCCGCCCCCGCCTGCTTCTTCCGCTTCGTCTTTTTTGTCGCTGTTACCGTTCGTAGCGCATCCTGATTTTTGGCCCCGCCCTTTCCCTCCGGTGGCTCCACGCGCAGCAGAGAGCCCGCATAGATGCGATAAGGAGGCCCCAGATTGTTCCATCGAGCGAGCGTCTCGTAGCCGATTTTGTGCCTGCCGGCAATCTTGTGTAGGGTGTCGCCCCTGCGGACCCGGTAGTAGCCGGCGGGCGCAAGACCATATCCTTCGTACACGGGCGCTGGCCCTGTCGAACCACATCCCGACAGGACCGTTGCCAGCAGCAAGGCGACAAGCGCCATGGGCACTTGACGAAAGATCGACCACGAGTCGCCTACCCTGACCCTCACCCCACGCGCCCCATCGCATCAGCTATCGTTTGTCGAGACACCGTTGCCCTGTGCTCAGTGAAGGATGACCACCAGGACTACCAAGAGGACCATGACCCATCCTATGCGGTCCACGTATGTCCGCAGGCCGCGCTCCATGCGCTCACCGCCCCAGGCCATCAAGGCGGAAACCAGAAAGAAGCGCCCGCCGCGGCCCACCGCCGAAGCGATCAGAAAAGGGATGAGCGCCATGTGCAGCACCCCCGCCGAGATGGTAAAGACCTTGTAGGGTATGGGCGAAAAACCGGCAATGAGGACGGCCCAAACACCCCATTTTTCGAACCAGGCCTCGGCGGCGGCGAAGGGCTTCGCATAGCGCCCCCCCTCCGTCACCAGAGGCGTGATCAGGTCGAAGGCGAAGTGGCCGATCAGGTACCCCAAGAGGCCGCCCAGCACCGATGCCGCCGTAGTCAGGGCCGCGAGTCGGAAGGCCGCCCGGGGCTCGGCCATGCTCATGGGCGCAAGCATCACGTCCGGCGGGATGGGAAAGAACGAGGATTCGGAAAAGCTCAGACCGGCCAGGTACCAAGGGGCATGTCGGTGCCGCGACCAAACCATGACCCGATCGTAGAGCGAGGAGAAGATGCGTATCAAGCAATGCCTCCGAGCAAGGGTACGAAGGTGACGGGCTCCAATATCTCATGGACATACCCCGTTTCCGTCTTGAGCAAGCGCACCAACACCTGTTGGCCCGAGCGCCCTATGGGCAGCACCATGCGACCTCCGAGGGTCAGTTGACGCACCAACATGCGGGGGACCCCCGCCGGTGCGGCAGTGACCAGGATGCCGTCGAAGGGTGCGTACTCCGGCCAGCCCGATGCCCCGTCTCCATGACGTAGGCGCACGTTGCGCAGCTCGAGCTTCTTGAGCGTACGCCCCGCTCGCTCCGAGAGGGCCGCCACCCGCTCGACACTGTAGACGCGGCGCACCAACGAGGCCAGCACCGCGGTCTGGAAACCGGAGCCCGTTCCGATCTCCAATACCGTGTCGGGGCGCCCCATCTCCAGGAGCGCCTCAGTCATGCGGGCCACCGTGTAGGGTTGGGAGATCGTCTGCCCATGGCCGATCGGCAAGGCGGAATCCTCGTAGGCGCGGCTGGCCAAGGCCTCGTCCACGAAAAGATGACGTGGCAGCCTACGCATGACCTCGAGCACATCCCGGTCGCGGATGCCCGCCTCCTCGACCCGCTGAATCAGGCGCTCGCGGGTGCGTTGGGAGGTCATCCCGATGCCTTCCCGGTTTCCGCGGGCCATCAAATGCACCAGGATGTCCAATACCCCGAGGGATCCAAGACCCGCGGGACCGTCCGGTCCGCCGGCAACCGCGCGCAACAACTGATCGCCCCCGAACCGGCATCCTGTCCCGCTACCGAAAGATCAGCCCGAGCATCGAGCACAAGGGCCGACGGCTCCAGGTCCGGAGATCGGCACCGATCAAGGTTTCTGATCAGAATTTCCATCGGATTTCGGAGACGGGGAATGGCTTGGGCATACCGCGAGTCGACGAATCAAACCCGCGAGCCGGGAAACGCGGGGATGATACTGGAATCCGGTGCAGCGGACATCCACTCGTGAATCCGCCAGAAGGGTCGGCTGCAGATCGAAGCTGCCCGCACACTGTTATACTCGAAAGTCCTCGTTGCGCCAGGAACGCCCTGCCATGCGAAAACCTCTGGACGAGTCGGAAGCCAAGCTGTTTCGTGACTCCGTGGAAGGCGCAGAGACGATGGAGACCGATCGAGCCGAGCCCTTCCGACGCTGTCCGCCCCCGGTCCCCATCGCACAGCCGCCGGAGCTCCGAAACATTCTCGGGCCCGAGCGTGCACTGCTGGCGGAAACCGAGGTAGAGACCGGCGACTACCTGCTATTCGCCCGCCCGGGGGTACAAAAGCGCCTTCTCGCCGAGCTGCAGCGCGGGCACCTGGAGGTAGAGCTGGAACTCGACCTGCATGGCCTGACCGCCGCCTATGCCGAGCGCCTCCTCGCGGAGTTCCTGGAAGAGTGCGGACGCCGCCGCGTCCGATGCGCCCTCATCGTCCATGGCAAGGGTTATCGCTCCGAGGGGCGACAGCCCGTGCTCAAGCGAAAGGTGAATTATTGGCTGCGCCTACACGACCAAGTCCTCGCCTTCTGCAGCGCCACCCGACGAGACGGAGGCACGGGGGCCGCCTACCTGCTGCTGCGCAATCCCGAAAAATCCCGGCGCAATCGTAGCCGTTTCTAGGATTACGTCCCGCTCAAGAGGGCCACGGCGAAGGCGGCGATCCCCTCGCCGCGACCAGTGAACCCCATCCTCTCCGTGGTAGTCGCCTTCACATTGACCCGTTCCGGGGGACAGCGCAGATCCTCGGCCAAAACCTTCGTCATGGCGGCGATATGGGGCGCGAGTCTGGGACGCTGGGCGACCACCGTCAGGTCGACGTTGTGCACCCGAAGCCCCTGCGCCAGCAAAGTCTCGACCACACGCACCAGAAGGATGCGGCTGTCGATTCCGGCGAAGCGGGCATCGCTATCGGGAAAGTGGCGGCCAATGTCCCCCAAAGCGGCAGCCCCCAGCAGCGCGTCACAGAGGGCGTGGATTACCACGTCGCCGTCCGAATGGGCGGCAAGCCCCTGATCGTGAGCGATCCGCACCCCCCCCAGTATCAGAGGGCGACCCGGCACGAAGCGGTGGGCGTCGATACCCTGGCCGATCAGCACAGGCGCCCCTGCTGCTCTAAAAAGAAGGCCGCCAAGGGCAAGTCCTCGGGCCGAGTGATCTTTATGTTGTCCCCATGACCCTCTACGAAGAGGGGGCTCAGCCCGAACAGCTCAACGGCACCGGCGTCATCCGTGACCAACTTGCCCTCGTCCAGGGCCGCGGCCAGGGCTCGGCGCAGGGCTCCGAGACGAAACATCTGGGGGGTAAAGGCGTGCCAAAGATGGTCGCGGGGCAGGGTCCGGAAAACCGCACCGTCCGCGCCGACCTCTTTCATGGTGTCCCGCACGGGCACACCGAGAAGACCACCCACCGGATGTTCCATCAAGACGGTCAGCAAGCGGTCGAGGTCATCCTTGCGCAGACAGGGTCGCGCCGCGTCGTGGACGAGGACCCAATCCAGATCCTTCGCTTCCGTAACCAACAGATCCAGGGCATTGAGCACCGAATGGCAGCGCTCGCTCCCTCCGCTCACCCGCCGGACCCGCGGATGATCCGCAAAAGAGGTCCGTGGCCAATGGTCATCGCCCGCATCCAGGGAAACCAGAACGCCCGAGATCCGCGGGTGGTCGAGGAAGAGATCGAGGGACCAGTCGATAACGGTACGTCCATGCAGATCCAGGTACTGCTTGGGTATCGACGCACCCATGCGCCGGCCAATTCCGGCCGCGGGGACCACCGCCCAGCACTCGACCACGATTCAATCCAAATTCAGGGCCAAAATCAGAATCCAACGCGCGTCGACGATGACCTCACCCTCCCACCGGCTCCACACCCCAGGTCAGCGCCGCGACGTCCGCGGATTGCCGGCGGCAGGAACCGGTGTTGCGGGGGTCTCGTCAGGCGGCTCCTCGATGACCTGTAGAAACATCTCACCATCCTTGATCATCCCGAGCTCGCTGCGGGCACGCTCCTCCAAGGCATCCAGGCCCTCGCGGAGGTCGAACACCTCCGCTTCGAGGGTCTGGTTGCGACTGCGCAGCTGAGCCAATTCCATCTGTTGGGTGTCGATCTCCTCGCGCAACGCCCGGACCTCTGCCAGGCTGCCGTCGCCGACCCACAGGCGATACTGCAGCACCAGCAACACCAGCAGCAGTACGACACCGAGCCAGCGCATGAGGTCAGGTCATGAGGTCAGGTCAACACTGCGAGCAGATCAGAGCCAGCGAAATGCGCCCTTGCCGGCATAGCTGCCCTCGTCTCCGAGCTGCTCCTCGATACGCATGAGCTGATTGTACTTGGCCACGCGATCGGAGCGGGACAGGGATCCGGTCTTTATCTGCCCTGCACCCGATGCCACTACCAGGTCGGCAATCGTCGTGTCCTCGGTCTCGCCGGAGCGGTGAGATACCACGGCCGTGTAGCCCGCCTCGTGGGCCATGGCGATGGCGTCCAAGGTCTCGGTCAGGGTGCCGATCTGGTTCACCTTGATCAGGATGGAGTTGGCAATGCCCTTGTCGATGCCCTCCTTCAGGATCTTGGTGTTCGTGACGAACAGATCGTCGCCCACGATCTGGACCTTGTCGCCGATGGCGTCCGTGAGCAGCTTCCAGCCGTCCCAGTCCCCCTCTGCCATACCGTCCTCGATGGAGAGGATCGGGTACTTGCTCACCCAATCCGACAGCAGCTCGCACATACCCTGGGAATCGAGGCTGCGGCCCTCGCCCGCCAGCGTGTACTTACCGTCCTTGTAGAACTCGGAGCTGGCAACATCCAGGCCGATGTAGATGTCTTTTCCGGCCTTGAAGCCCGCCTTCTCGATAGCTTCCAGGACCACGTCGACGGCTGCCACATTGGAGGGCATATTCGGCGCGAAGCCGCCTTCGTCGCCGACGCTGGTAGACAAGCCCTTTCCGTGGAGCACCGATTTCAGGGAGTGGAAGACCTCGGCCCCGTAGCGCACCGCTTCGCGAACGCTGGGCGCACCCACGGGCATGATCATGAACTCCTGGAAGTCGACGCTATTGTCCGCGTGCTCGCCGCCGTTGAGGATGTTCATCATGGGCACCGGAAGCAAGGTGCCACTACCGAGATAGCGGTAGAGTGGCACCGACCGCTCCCCGGCGGCAGCATGGGCGGCGGCCATGGAAACGCCGAGCGTGGCATTGGCGCCGAGACGGCTCTTGCTGTCCGTGCCGTCGAGCTCGATCATCTTGCGGTCGATGGTCTGCTGGTCGCTGACGTCGGTGCCGACCAAGGCGTCGCGAATCTCACCCTGGATGTTGGCCACGGCCTTGAGCACGCCCTTGCCCAGATAGCGGGACTTGTCCCCGTCGCGCAGCTCCAGGGCCTCACGGGAGCCGGTGGAGGCGCCGGAGGGGACGGCCGCGCTACCGACAGTACCGTCGGCGGTGATCACATCGGCCTCGACGGTGGGATTGCCGCGGGAATCCATGATTTCGCGGGCACGGATGTCGACGATCTCAGACATTTGGGTCTTCCTCTTTTTGGTGTAAAGCTCGCGTACTCGGCGAGTCGGGTTAAGGCGATTTTTCGAAAGCAATCGGGAGCCTAGAGGCTGTCCTCCGGAAGCTCGCGCGCCTTGACCACTCGGTCCAGCTCCATCAGCGTCTCGAGCAGCTCGCGCATGCGGCCCAGAGGCCAGGAGTTCGGGCCATCGCTCAGGGCCTCATCGGGTCGCGGATGGGTCTCCATAAACAGCCCGGAAACACCTGCAGCGACGGCTGCGCGCGCCAACACCGGCACCATCTCGCGCTGCCCCCCGGAGCAACTGCCCAACCCTCCGGGGAGCTGGACGGAATGGGTCGCATCGAAGATTACCGGGCAGCCGGTCTCGCGCATCAGGGACAGGGCGCGCATGTCCGATACCAGGTTGTTGTAGCCGAAGGAGACGCCCCGCTCGCAGACCATTATGGACTCATTTCCCGTGGCGCGCGCCTTCTCGACCACCAGCTTCATATCCCAGGGTGCCAGGAACTGGCCCTTCTTGATGTTGACTGGCTTGCCCTGGCTCGCCACCGCCCGGATAAAGTCGGTCTGACGGCACAGAAAGGCCGGGGTCTGGAGCACATCCGCCACCTCGGCAACCGCCGCCAGCGGCGTGGCCTCGTGCACATCCGTCAGGACGGGGACGCCCACTCGCTCGCGCACACCAGCGAGAATGCGCAGCCCCTCATCCGGCCCCGGTCCCCGGAAGCTGCCGATAGAGGAGCGGTTCGCCTTGTCGAAGGAGGACTTGAACAGGAAGGGGATGCCTAGGTCGGTGGTGATCTCCGCAAGCATTCCCGCGATTTCCTGCGCCATGCCTTCTCCCTCCAGGACGCAGGGACCGGCGATCAGAAACAGGGGCCGATCGATCCCGACCTCGAAATCGAGCATCCGCATCACTCCCCCCTCCCCTCCGCGACTTCGCGACGGGCAAGCGCGGCCTCGATGAAACCCCGGAAGAGGGGGTGACCATCCCGCGGGGTGGAGGTGAACTCGGGATGGAACTGGGAGGCAATGAACCAAGGGTGATCCGGGATCTCGATGATCTCGACGAGCTTGCCGTCCAGCGACCAACCGGAGAAGCGCATACCGGCATCCTTCAGGATGTCCAGGTAACGGTTGTTGAACTCGTATCGGTGCCTGTGCCGCTCTCGCACCTGGGGCTTGCCGTAGACGCTGCGGGCGAGGCTCCCGGGCTCCAGTCGGCTATTCTGTCCCCCGAGGCGCATGGTACCACCGAGATCGGCGCTCTCATCGCGCCGCTCGACGTGTCCGTCCGCCTCCTGCCATTCGGTGATCAGGGCGATGACCGGGTGCGGTGTCGCGGTGTCGAGCTCGGTGCTGTGTGCGCCCTCGAGGCCGGCCACGTCGCGGGCATACTCGATGACCGCCACTTGCAGGCCCAGGCAGATACCGAGATAGGGGATCAGGTTCTCCCGTGCATAGCGGGCCGCGGCAATTTTCCCCTCGACCCCCCGCTCCCCGAAGCCACCAGGCACCAGGATCGCGTCCAGGCCGTGTAGACACTCGGTGCCTTCCTCCTGGATCTGCTCCGAGTCCAGATAGACGATCTCCACCTTGGTGCGGGTATGGACACCGGCGTGACCCAATGCCTCGGAAAGGGACTTGTAGGCCTCGGTGAGGTGGATGTACTTGCCCACCATGCCCACCCGCACATGGTGCTCGGGCCGATCGAAGCCCTGAAGCACCCCATCCCACTCGCGCATGTCTGCCTGCGGTACCGAGAGTCCGAACTGTTGCACCACCAGATCGTCGAGGTCCTGCGCGTGGAGCAGGAAGGGAATGCGATAGATGTTGTCAGCATCCACGGCGGAGATCACCGCCGGCTCCGGGACATTGGTGAAGAGGGCGATCTTCTTGCGCTCCGCCTCCGGCAGGTGCTGCTCGGCACGGCACAAGAGGATGTCCGGCTGGATGCCGATGGACCGCAGCTCCTTGACCGAATGCTGGGTGGGCTTGGTCTTGATCTCTCCGGACGTCTTGATGTAAGGGACCAGGGTGAGGTGCATGAAGAGGGCACTCGCCCGCCCCAACTCTACCCGCATCTGACGAATCGCCTCCAGGAACGGTAGGGACTCGATGTCGCCGACGGTACCTCCGATCTCCACCATGGCGATGTCCGCATCACCCGCGCCCAGGCGAATGCTGCGCATGATCTCGTCGGTAATGTGGGGAATCACCTGGACGGTGCCGCCGAGATAATCACCACGGCGCTCCTTCCTGATGACGCTTTCGTAGATCTGACCGGTGGTGAAATTGTTGTTGCGTCCCATGCGGGTGCGCAGATAACGCTCGTAGTGGCCGAGATCCAGATCCGTCTCCGCGCCGTCGTCGGTCACATAGACCTCTCCGTGCTGAAAGGGACTCATGGTGCCAGGATCCACGTTGATATAGGGGTCCAGCTTGATCATGGTCACCAGCAGTCCACGCGCCTCCAGCAAGGCCGCCAGCGACGCGGATGCAATGCCCTTTCCGAGCGACGAGACGACACCGCCCGTAATGAAGATGTACTTAGTCATACAGACCGTCGTTGTGTTTGGAATCGGAGAAACGAGGGAGCCGGCTCGGACGCCGCACACAAACTACCAAATTCCCTGAGGTGCCTCAATTCCGTGGCCTTCGTTCGCATCTGTCCATGAGCCTTGAGATGCTAAGGGATCAGCGATATCTTCACATTTGACACCGGCTCCCGTATACTCGCCTGGCGTTTTTATGACGCGGAATTTTTCTCTCGACAATGCCGCTGAATCCGTTCGTCAACGAACCCAGGGTGGCGGCCTCCACGGAGAGACACTCATCTCTCGATCAGGAGCGACAAATTATGCAGAAGCTTTCCAAGGTCCTGGGCGTTGCCGCTATCGCGGGCGCCGCCGCTTTTTCCATGAGCTCCGCCCAGGCTTGGTGGGGCGGTGGCCCTTGGGGCGGTGGTCCCGGTTGGGGCAACGGCGGTAATGATTGGTGGAACGACATGATGGGCGATGGCTCGGGCGACTTCAACATGAGCATGTCCGGTGGGGGACGTGGTTGGGGTCGCGGCTACAATCGCTACCGTGACTATTACGGCTACGGCCCCTACGGTTACGGCGGCCCTTGGGGTGGATATGGCGGTTACCCGGGTATGGGCGGTTACGGCATGCCTTACGGCGCCCCCTATGCTGCACCTGCAGCACCGGCTGCCCCCGCCGCCGGCGAGTCCAAGTAGACGAGCGCTTCCTGCGCTTGCCGAGAAGCCGCGCCCTTTGGCGCGGCTTTTTTTTGCCTGAGAGCCCGTGAAAAAATCGTACGCCTACTGCGATCGCACCTGAACTTCCGCGACTGCGTTTCCCTCCCACGCCATTGCGCAGGGTGTGAGCCCACCTGCACGCCCTTCCCGAGGGCCGGCAAGTCGCCCGCTCGGTGGGCCCCGGAATCAGAAACCGAATCCGCCCTGTAAAGCCCCAGGCACGCCTCTGCTTGATCCAGATCAAGCGAGCCTGCAGAATAGCCGGAGGTTTCAGCGAGGGTACAGGTTTGACTGCGACCGAGGTCATTTCGATCGAAACGATACGGGTCGCCTGCCGGAATTGCTCCCTCGGCACGCTCTGTCTTCCCTTGGGCCTCGAGTCCCAGGACGTTGAACGCCTGGACGACATCGTCAAGCGTGCCCGCCCTCTGCACCGGGGTGACTTTCTCTTTCAGAACGGGGAGCGCTTCCGCTCTCTCTACGTCGTCAAGACAGGATCCGTCAAGACTTATGCCCCGAGCGTAGAAGGCGCTGAGCAGGTCCTGGGGTTCCACCTTCCCGGAGAGATCATCGGCCTCGATGCGATCGACAAGGAAGTGCACGCCTGCACTGCGAAGGTCCTGGAGACCTCGGCGATCTGCGAGATTCCCTTCGCCCGGCTGGAGGAGCTGAGTGCCAGCATCCCCTCCCTGCAGCATCAGCTGTACCGATTGCTCAGCAAGGAAATCGGTCAGGATACCGAGATGCTCCTTCTACTCGGCAAAAAGAGCGCCGACGAGCGCCTCGCCGTATTTCTCCTGAGCATATCGAAGCGTCTGCGCAAGCGTGGGCTCTGTCCCACCGATTTCTATCTGAGCATGTCCCGCCACGAGATCGGCAATTACCTTGGATTGGCCGTCGAGACGATCAGCCGATTATTCACCAGGTTTCAGGACGAGGGGCTGCTGAAGGTCGATCGCAAGCACGTGGAGCTCCTCGACCTGGAAGCGATGGAGGCGATCGTCGCCCATGCACCCGCATACAGGGATAGGCAGAGATTTACCTGAAACGCCTCCTATCGGAAAGGGGTTTTTCCACAGTTTTCCACGTCGGTCATCCGGTCCAGGTCTCGAGCCACAGGCACCCCCCCTCACTCGCCTCGTCGATCGCGGCGAGCCGCTCACGGTGGGCGGCGAGTTCCTCGTCATGCGCAAGCACCACTCGCAGGGGCGCATGCCAAGCCGAGATCCGGCGTACCCCCGAATGAGCCTCATTGCTCCCGGGGGTCTCCCGAGGACCCAGGGACAGGCTCCCCTGGCCGCCGGTCATGGCGAGGTAGACGTCGGCCAAGATCTCTGCATCCAGCAGTGCCCCGTGCAGATCCCTGCGCGAGTTGTCCACCCCGTAGCGCTTGCAGAGGGCATCGAGACTGTTGCGCTGCCCGGGATGGAGGGCCCTTGCCATGACCAAGGTGTCCGTGACCCGGCAGATACCTTCTATGGGCTGTGCATCCTCTCTCCACAGAGCGAGCTCGCAGTCCAGAAAGCCCACATCGAAGGGAGCATTATGGATAATCAGCTCGGAATCCCGCACATAGTCCAGGAAATCTCCGGCGATATCGGCAAAGCGCGGCTTGTCTCGTAGGAATTCGTCCGTGATGCCGTGGACATCGACCGCGCCCCGGTCGATCTCCCGATCCGGACGCAAATACTGATGGAAGTTGTTTCGAGTCAGGCGCCGGTCGACGAGCTCCACGCAGCCGATCTCGATGATCCGGTGACCCGCTGTCGGCTCCAGGCCGGTGGTTTCCGTATCCAGTACGATCTGTCTCATTGCCTTCCGAGCCCTTCGTCGATGGAGGATTCGCTCGTCAACCGGGAATCCCGCGATTGGCCAAACGGTCGGCCCGCTCGTTCTCGGGGTGCCCGGTGTGACCCCGCACCCAGCGCCACTCGACCTCATGACCTGACAGCAAGGCATCCAAGTGCTCCCACAGGTCCCGGTTCTTGACGGCCTTTCGGTCCGCTGTTCGCCAACCGTTGCGCTTCCAACGGCTCATCCAGGCCGTGACGCCCTGCTTCACGTACTGGGAATCCGTGGTGATGCGCACCTTGCAGGAGCGTCTGATGGATTCCAAGGCCCGGATCACAGCCGTCAGCTCCATACGGTTGTTCGTGGTATCAGGCTCTCCACCCCAGAGCTCTTTTTCGGTCGTGCCGTAGCGCAACAGCGCCCCCCAGCCGCCGGGACCCGGGTTTCCCTTACAGGCGCCGTCACTGAAGATCTCCACCCATTCAGACATGCTCTCGCCCCGCCGATCGGCTGAATCCTGTGCCCTCGGCGGCGCTCCTCCGGGCAGTCGGCTCGACGGCACCGCCGGCAAGCACCGGAGGACGCTTTCTCCAACGTGGACGCACGGGGGTGAGCGTCGACACGCGTTTTACCGCCCGAATCGCAAAGATCCCACCGAGAGCAGGCCAGAGTCGAGGTCCCAGGGTGTCCAGAAACGAAAGTTGCTGCAAGAGCGCACGGCGCCAAGGGGGACGGAACATCATCATTTCCCGCATCTCGATATCGAAGCCCAGCAATGACAGCCAATCACAGACACGAAAGGGCGTCAGAAACCTGCCGCACCAAGGCACCCGCCCTCGCCCCCTCCGAACGAGACGCCAGGCACCCCACATGCTCAGTGCGTTGAAGCCGATCACGACCAACCGGCCTTCGGCGATCAGCACCCGCTCCGCCTCCCGCAGCACCTGGCGGGCATCGTGCGCAAATTCCAGCGTGTGGGGGAGTACCACGACATCCACACTGTCGGCGGCGATGGGCAGCCGATCCGGGGTGCCGACCACCTGACAACCCAGACTTTCATGAACAATCCTCGCAGGGAGGTAGATGCGCTGACGGATTCGGCTCATCCGGACGGTTTCCGCCAGGCAGGAGGCTCCTCCGACCTGAAGCAGATAATAGCCGAAGGTATCACGCAGCATGCGCTCCAGGCACTTCTCCTCCAGGTCTGCCAGCTCCTTGCCCAGCGTGGAGAGATACCAGCTGTCGAGGTGGGACATCGATTCTCGCTCACTCTGCTCGGGGCAATCGACCATCTCAGCTGCCGTTCGGAAAAAGGACCAAGGGAAAGGATGCCACCGGATTCCCAGAAGCATCGGCAGAATTGTCTTGCGACATTGCCGTCCATCGCAAGCCGGCATCCGAGCCAGGAGACCATACCGGCACTACTTTAGCTGGTTCTCCTGTGTAGAATTGGCCCGTAGAATTGGCTCCTGACGAGGGGTCGTCACAGGAGACGAGAGAATCGCTATGAACAACAACCAGGACATGGGTCGGACCGACTCGGGCCCAGCTTCCGAGATCATGGCAGATGTAGCTGTGCTGGGCGCCGGACCGGGCGGATACACCGCCGCGTTCCGAGCGGCTGACCTGGGTAAGAAGGTGATCCTCATCGAACGCCATGACCAGTTGGGCGGTGTCTGCCTAAATGTGGGCTGCATTCCTTCCAAGGCCCTGCTCCACACCGCCCGCGTCATCACCGAGGCTGCGGAGATCGCCGAAATGGGTGTGCGCTTCGGCGAGCCGGAGATCGACCTGGACAAGCTGCGTGCCGGCAAGGACAAGGTGGTCAAACGACTTACCGGCGGTTTGGAAACCCTGGCGAAACAACGCAAAGTCCAAGTGGTACGAGGCATCGGCCGCTTCGAGGCGCCGAACCGCATCGGCGTCGATTCTCCGGAGGGACCGGTCTCCATCCGGTTCGACCATGCGGTCATCGCCTGCGGATCCAGCGCCGTGGAGATCCCAGACTTCCCGCACGAGGATCCGCGGGTCATGGGCTCCACCGACGCCCTGGCTCTGCCCGACATCCCCGGGAGCATGCTCATTGTCGGCGGTGGCATCATCGGGCTGGAGATGGCCAGCGTCTACCATGCCCTGGGGGCGCGGATCGACGTCGTCGAGCTGATGAGCCAACTCGTTCCAGGCTGCGACAAGGACCTGGTACGTCCCCTCGAAAAGGTCGTCAAGAAGCGCTACGAGAACATCATGCTCGGCACTCGAGTAACCGGCATGAGCGCGCTGTCCGAGGGCATTCGAGTCAGCTTCGAGGGAGACAAAGCCCCGCAGTCACGGACCTACGACCGCATCCTGGTTGCGGTGGGCCGTCGCCCGAACGGCAAGCTGATCGACGCGGAGAAGGCCGGGGTGAAGGTGGACGAGCGCGGCTTCATCCCGGTGGATGCCCACATGCGGACCAATGTCCCCAACATCTTTGCCATCGGCGATGTGGTGGGCAACCCCATGCTGGCTCACAAGGCGACCCATGAAGCCAAGGTCGCCGCCGAGGTCATCGCCGGGCTACCCGCCCTGTTCGATCCCCTGGCTATCCCCTCGGTGGCCTACACGGACCCGGAGATCGCCTGGATGGGGCTGACGGAAGCTCAGGCGAAGGCCGAGGGAATCCCCTACGAAAAAGGCATCTTCCCCTGGGCGGCCAGTGGCCGCGCGCTGGGCATCGGTCGCGAAGAAGGGCTGACGAAGCTGCTGTTCGATCCGGATAACCGGCGGATACTAGGCGCCGGCATTGTCGGCCCCAATGCCGGCGAGCTGATTGCCGAGACGGTGGTGGCCCTGGAGATGGGGGCCGACTGGGAGGACATCGCCCTCAGCATCCATCCCCACCCCACCCTGAGCGAGACCATCGCCTTTGCCGCGGAGATGGCGGATGGCTCCATCACGGACCTGATGCCACCGAGGAAGCGATGAGACGGGACGCACACGGAAGTCGACTCGCCCATCGGCATGGACCATTTCAGCGACTGCGGATGTTGTCGTCCGGGCTTGCTGCCGTCCTTTCCCGAGCGGTCTCGGCACAACAAGCAGCCCCGGCGGCGCAGCCGCCCTCGCAAGAGGCCGATCTGTTTTCTTCCGGTTTCTTTCTCAGACTCGGATTTTCCTTCATCGTGGGTCTGGCCGCCGGCTATGCGCTCAAGGTCGCCTTCAAGATCGCACTGGTGGTCGGAGGCTTGATCCTGATCCTGCTTTTCAGCCTCCAATACAAGGGCATCATCCAGGTCGACTGGGCCGGAATGGAATCCAACTACGACGGCTTCCTCGCCTGGCTCGCGGCCTACGCAGGGGGCCTCAGGGACTTCATGGCGAGCCACCTTTCCGATGCCGCTTCCTTCACGGCGGGTCTGCTCTTGGGCCTCCGGCTCTAGGAAAGGATGCGCCGTGCCGGCGGTGAGCCGACCACCCTCAGCGGATCAGCGTCCGAGCCGGGCGTCCACCGCCCGCAACCGGGCGTTCAAATCCTCGATGCGGTCGAGCAGGTCCAACACCAAGGCCGCGCCTTCCAGGTTCACACCAAGATCACGCTGCAGGTGTAGGGTAATGCGGGTCCGTTTGAGGCTGGAGAGGGGAAAGCACCAATGAGGGCCGCGGCGTCCCGAGGGCTCCAGGATGCCCTGCTCCACCATCACCTCGATCAGCTCCCCCCGCACATTGCAGGACCGGCAAAGCTGAACCAGCGTGACCTCCGTCTCTTCGTCTAGGACCTGCCCGCTGAGGGGCCGGGATATCTGCTCGCTCATTCTTCAGGTCACCCCCAGGCCGGCACGCGGGTCGAACCCGAGCTTGGATTTCATCTCCCGATAGAGGGCCTTCGCCTCGTCGCTTTGGGCGGATGGCAGCGTCAGCTTCAGCACCACATAGAAGTCACCAGGCTCCTTCCCCGGAAGCCCCCTGCCCTTCAGCCTCAGCTTCCGGCCGGACTGGGAATCCGGCGGTATCTTGAGATCCACCGTGCCCGTGGGCGTCGGTGCCTCGATCGTGGCGCCCAGGGCCGCCTCCCAGGGTGCCACCGGCAGATCCAGGTAGACATCCGCCCCATCGACCCGGTATAGGGGATGCGGCCTCAGCTCCACCTCGAGGTAGAGATCGCCGGCCGCGCCGCCTCCAACGCCTTGACCGCCTTGCCCCGCCAGGCGGATCTGTTGCCCGGCCCGGATGCCCTTGGGAATGCGCACGTTCAGGCTCTGCTCTCGGGTCGTAACACGACCCTCGGCGGTCACCTCGGGCACCCGGAGGGTAATGGTCCGCGTCGTCCCCCGATAGCTGTCCTCGAGGTCGATGAGGACCCGGGCGTGGCGATCCTCGCCCTGCATGTGGAAGCTGGTGCGAAATCCGCCGCCCAGGTGCGCCTGAGCACCCCCGAACAAGGCATCGAAGAAGTCACTGAACTGCTCGGCGGAGGCGCCCGTGTACCCGCCGCCGCGAAACTCGAAGCCCTCGTCCCATCCGGGCGGCGGGCGGAACTCCTGTCCCGCTTTCCACTGAGCACCGAGCTGGTCGTAAGCCGCGCGCTTCTCCGGGTCCTTCAGCACCTCGTTGGCCTCGTTCACCTCCTTGAAGCGCTCCTCCGCATCCGGCTCCTTGCTCACGTCCGGGTGATACTTGCGGGCCAGCTTACGGTAGGCACGCTTGATCTCGTCCTGGGTGGCCGTACGCTCCACCCCCAGGATCCGGTAGTAGTCCTTGTATTGTGTCATCGGCCGTGCCCCTGACTTCAGCGGCGTGACGGGATGGGGGAGGCGGTCTTCATTAGGAAGCAACCCGTACCGTCGCTCAGCCCTGCCAGCCCGGCAGGTCGAGCTGGTCGAGCAGCTTGCGCAGCTCATAACGGGCCGCCACATGCGACATGCTCATCTTCGGACCTCCTTTGATGTCCTGCAGGTCCACCAGGGTCAGGCCCTTCGGAAAGAGCTCGCGATAGATCACCCGGTCGGACAATCCTGAAATGTAACGAAACGCGATCCGCTTCTGCAGACTCTCGAGCGCCGTATCCATGCGTTGGCGGTTTTTCGACTTTGTCGCGGAGATCCGGTTTCGGATCACCACCCAATCCGTTCCGGGTAGTCCCGAGGCACCGCGCAGCTTGCGGCTGTCCCAGACGCTCTCCGCGTACAGGCTGAGCCTTTCGATCGCATAGGTTTCGGGATCGACCCGTGCCAGCAGATCCAGGTCCACGAAGCTGTCGTTCATGGGCGTGAGCAGCGTATTGGCCATGGCGTGGGCCAACTGGGAGAAATGGGTGTGCCCGCCCGGGCAGTCGATGACCAGGAAATCGTTGTCCTTCTCCAGGCGGTCCACCAAGGAGTCCAACAGCTCGGCATCTTCCTGTGCCCGCTCCCGAATATCGGGGAGACTGGAGGGGCTCGCCACCAGATGCTCCGGAAGGCCCAAATCCAATCCATGCCCCACAAAAAACGCCTCGCGATTCTCCAGATAGCGGGTGAGGGATCTTTGCCGCGTATCCAGATCCAGAACGCCTACCCTGAACCCCCGTTTCTGGATGCTCACGGTCAAGTGCATCGCTGTCGTCGATTTACCCGTACCCCCCTTCTCGTTCCCCAGTACGATGATGTGTACGCCCCGTGGCTTGATGACCTGCACACCCAGCTCCCGATCGTCTCTCTTCTACCTATTGAGCCCACTACCCGGGGCCACCTCGAAAAATCCCGAGCATGGGATTTTTCACGCTCTCCCCGGGTGATGAAATCAAGCGGACATTAGTGTATCGTCGATTGCTTATTCGCCCTTCGCTGTACCCATTTTATCCCCATGCGCTTCGAAGTCAGCAACGTAGAGATCAAGAAGGCCAACGTCCCCCACGAGATCTTTTTGACCAACCTCATCGGCAACCACATCCTCATGACCGCGGGCGCCGGCGGCATGGCCGGCACCTTTCCCTGGATCATGGCCACCATCCCGATCACCTCTTTCGGGCTGCTCGGGTACACCCTGTGGCGGGCACGGCGCGCCATCGGTCGCGACCCCTGGTACGTCATGTGCCACTGGCAGGTCTGTGCGCGACGCAGCGCGGTGCTGCTCCTGATGCTGATCCTGCTGCTCGTGGCCGCTGTGCTGGGATGGATCGGGTACACCTACGCCGGCATGATGAAGGAAGCGGTATTGGCATTGATCGGCGGTGTGGGCCTCCTGCCCGTTATGGTCACCGTCCTGATCCTCATCATCATGGAGTCCGAGGCACTCTACCACGCCAACCAGGCCAGGCTGCCGAAGTGGGTCGTGGAGCGTTTCCCCAATCCCAACGCAAGGATGATTGTCGAAGATAAGCCGGCCTACTACGACTGAGACCTCGACCGGCGGGCAAGACGCCCGCCGCCTCCCGGGCTGAAAACTTCGAGCCGAGTCCTCGCAGACCGGCAAGAACGAGATGATCACAGATCGACAAATCTCGCTGAGATAGCCCTCTAAGAGTCTTTAGCGCCAGCTGGTTGCGCTTGCTCGGCAGGTGCCTGTCGGGACTCGATACCGATCAAGTAATCGACCACCTTCATCATCTGCTCCTGACTGCCGGTCTGGGAGGGGCTGGTCCTGTATTTGCCGTCGACGATGAGCGTAGGTACCGCATCGACCCCATAGCGCTTGACCATCTCTTCGTTGCGGCGTACCTCCATGTCGACGAAGAAGGAGTCGTAGGTTTTACGAAACTTATCCCCGTCGATTCCCTGCTCCTCGGCGAAGGCAACCAACGCATCCTCGTCCTGGATATTCCGATTTTCCACGTGGAGCGCGCGGAACAGGGCCGCGTGAAACTGCTCGCCCTTCCCCATGAGCTCGGCGGCGTAATGGGCCCGGGCATACGGCTCGTCCCTCGGACTGAAAACCGCAGGCATGCGCTTGAATTCCACATCGGCGGGCTTGGAGGCCAGCCACTTCGCCATCGTCGGCTCCAGATGGAAGCAGTGGGGACAGGTGTACAGGAACACCTCCAGGACCTCGATCTTGTCCTCGCTCTCCGTTGGCTGGGGCGTTGCCAGCTTCGTGTAGTCGGTCCCTTCCTCGAAGGCAAACACCTGGACCGCGATCAGCCCGCCGAAAAGGACGCCCCACAAAGCTCTCGCCATCATCGCTCTCATTCCTCCAGGGTTCGGCGGGGAAACCGCCCCGCACTCGCCGGCCCGTGCCCACTTCGCCCACAATGGACTGAGCCTCGTTGAGATGCAGACCGAAGCGGACGTTTCGGACGGCCGCGCTCAGCCGAAAGCATAATCCGCCACCAATCCGAGGAACACCGCCATGCCCAAGTAGTTGTTCCCCAGAAACGCCCGGAAACAGTCGGCAGGCTTGCGGTCCCGAATCAGGTACTGGTGATGCAGCGCCAAAGACCCAGCGATGACCAGCCCCGCAAAATACCAGGGGCCACGCCCCGCCAGATGGCCGACGGTGGCCAGCAAGGCCAGCAACAGCAGCTGCAAGAGCCCGACGACCAGACGGTCATAGCGGTCGAAGAGGATTGCCGTCGACTTGATGCCGACCGCGAGATCATCCTCACGGTCCACCATCGCATACTGGGTGTCGTAAACCAGTGCCCAAACGACCGCGGAGCCGAACATCAGCCAGCCCAACGGCGGCACGGAGCCGGTGATGGCGGTAAATGCCATGGGCACGGCCCAGCCGAATGCCGCCCCCAAGAAGAGCTGCGGCACATGCGTGAAGCGCTTCATGAAGGGGTAGACGATGGTAAGCGCCAAGGCCACCGTCGACAAGAGGATCGTCCGCCAGTCCAGAAACAGGACCAAGCAAAAAGCGACAAGGCTGAGCACCAGGAAAACGCCGAAGGCCTCCCTCGGGCTCACCAGCCCCGTGGCGATCGGGCGCTCCCGGGTACGGGCGACCCCACCGTCGAAGTCGCGGTCCGCAAAATCGTTGATGGCACAGCCGGCTGAGCGCATCAGGATGACGCCGGCCACGAAGATGAACGCGATCCACCAGGGAGGCATCCCCTGCGCAGCGATCCAAAGCGCCCAGAGAGCGGGCCACATGAGAAGGAAAATTCCGATGGGCCGGTTCAGACGCACCAACCTGGTATAGAGCGCCAATCGCTCCGACCAATCGAAGGCGGTGGAGCGACCGATTTTAGCTTCGTGAAGACTCATGCTGAGGACTGTACCGAATTCCGAAGATTTTCGGCGTGGGGAGGGCTGCCGGAATCATCAATCCGAGGATTATGACACAGTGACACCTGAGACGATGCGCGAGCACCCGGCTCCCGCAGGCAAGACAGCCACAGGGATACAAGGCTCGTCACGCCCCATCCCTGCCGATCCGGGAGGACTGGAAATCCCGCGCGAAAGCATCCAACCCACCCCGCGTGATCGCATCGCGCAAATCACTCATGAGTTGTTGGTAAAAGTACAGGTTATGGATGCTGTTGAGCCGCGAGCCCAGGATCTCCCTGCACTTGTCCAGGTGATGCAGATAGGCGCGGCTGTAGCTCCTGCAGGTGTAGCAATCGCACAGGGGATCCAGTGGCCCCTCGTCGTTCCGGTAACGGGCATTGCGGATCTTCACCGTCCCTTCGTGGGTGAACAGAAAGCCGTTGCGTGCGTTCCGCGTGGGCAGGACGCAATCGAACAGGTCGATCCCCCGCTGAACGGCCGCGACTATGTCCTGCGGCGTGCCCACTCCCATCAGGTAACGCGGCTTGTCTGCTGGCAGGCGCCCCGACAGGAAGTCCAGGATGCGCAGGCGATCCGCCGCCGGCTCTCCCACCGAGAGACCGCCAACGGCGTAGCCGTCGAAGCCGATGTCAATGAGCCCCGCCAGGGACGCCTCGCGCAAATGCTCGTACATCCCCCCCTGAACGATGCCGAACAGCGCGGAGGGGTTGTCACGATGGGCCTCCCGGCTGCGGACGGCCCAGCGCAAGGAGAGCTCCATGGAAGCGCGCACCTGTGCTTCTTCAGCCGGAAAGGGGGTGCAGTCATCGAAGATCATCACGATTTCCGAGCCCAGATCCCGCTGCACCGCCATAGAGCTCTCGGGAGAAAGGAAGACGGGGCTACCGTCTACCGGGCTTCGGAAGTGCACTCCCTCCTCCGTGATTCGGCGCAGATCGCCGAGACTGAACACCTGAAATCCGCCGGAGTCGGTGAGGATCGGGCCCTCCCAATGCATGAAGCCGTGTAATCCTCCGTGGCGTCGCACGACATCCACGCCGGGCCGCAGCATCAGGTGGAAGGCATTTCCCAGGATGATCCGGGCACCCATGGCGGCGAGCTCCTCTGGCGTCATGGCCTTGACCGTGCCATAGGTGCCTACCGGCATGAAGGCCGGGGTTTCGACGACGCCGCGCTGGAATATCAGGCGCCCCGATCGCGCGGTGCCGTTCTGCGCCAGAAGCTCGAAGTGCATGCTAGGCAGTCTCCAGCCACCGCCGTAGCTGTACCAGATCCGTCACCTCGGCGACGGGCGGATCCAGCTCGTCCGGCCAGCGGCATCCTCTCCGGTTGACCCAAACCGACTCCATGCCGATTCTGCGGGCAGCCTCCACGTCCCGATAGGGATCGTCCCCCAGGTGCAGGGCACGCTCAGAAGGCACACCGCTCCACCTCAGGGCGCTGAGAAAGAGGGCGGAATCCGGCTTCTGTGCGCCGACCTGGGCAGCGGTCAGGGACAGATCGAACATGCCTCGCAAGGGAGTACGCGCCACATCTGCATTGCCGTTGGTCAGGGATACCAACTGGTGCTCGGCAGCCAGTCGGCGAAGCGACGGGATCACGTCGGCATAGGGCTCCACCCGATTACGGTGGTCCAGAAACAGGGCGACGGCATCATCGGCCAGTGCCGGATCGTAGCCGAAGGCCGTAACCAGATCCCGCAGGGATTGCCGACGCACCGCCGTGATATCGTGGGCGATCTCGGGTCGGTTGGTCATGAGCTCCCGACGGTGACGGCGCATCTCCTCCAGATCGCAAGCATCCGTCAGCCGCGGCGCAGTCCGCTCCAGCCAGGCAAACAGCCTCTCCTCCGCCCGTTGTATGGTTGCTGCGCAGGGCCAGAGAGTATCGTCGAGATCCACGGTCAGCAGATCAAAACCGCATTCAGCCGCCACCTTGTTCGTCCATCCACCGGCCCACATAGTGCTTCGGGCCGAGGTTCGAAAAGACCAGAGATCCCCGACCATGCACATTTTCCGCGACAAACGACAAATGCCCAGCCCCGAGGAGGCACTCCCCGGGCGTGATGATCCCATGCCGGTGGCCGACCGACACTACGTCAAGGGCGTTCCGCTGCGCCCACCCTATCCTCCAGGCACACGCACCGCTCTGTTCGGCCTCGGCTGCTTCTGGGGCGCCGAGCGCCGTTTCTGGGAGCTGCCGGGTGTCTACACGACGGCCGTCGGCTACGCGTCCGGCTATACACCCAACCCCAGGTACGACGAGGTTTGCTCCGGGCTCACGGGTCACAACGAAGTCGTCCTGGTGGTCTTCGACCCGGAAGAGATCCCCTTCGATACCTTGCTGCGCTGCTTTTGGGAGGCCCACGACCCCACCCAGGGCATGCGCCAGGGGAACGACGTGGGAACCCAATACAGATCCGGAATCTATGTCTACGATGAAGAGCAGGAAGTGGCCGCGAAGGCGAGCCGGGAACGCTATGCCGCGGCCCTGCAAAGTGCCGGGCGCGGACCCATCACGACCGAGATTCTGCCGGCACCGGAATTCTACTATGCCGAGGACTATCACCAGCAGTACCTGGCCAAAAACCCCGGGGGCTACTGCGGACTCGGCGGTTGCCAGGTCGCCTATCCCGACTGAGAGCCCATGAAAAAATCGGACGCCCAACAAAAAAAAGTCGGAAATCGCGCTTGACAAGTACTTCGGTATTTAAGAAACTGTTGATGTACTGAAGCACTGCACGGCGTTTCAGTGCACTCCTCCATCCTCCTTTGGTGGTAACTTCTAGCGCGACGCCCCCCGTCGCGCTTTTTTTTTGGAAGGCACCCGCGGCACCCGGGGATCTTTCCCGAAGAATCCTCGTGTTTTCCCGAGCCGGTCACAACGAAGATTCCGGAATGCCCTTCACCGGCCGGTCGTCACTTGGCACCTTCAGGATTTCTCGGACGCATGGCGGAGACGAGCAGTAGGACTGTGGCGACGACTAAGAGCCCGAAACGCAAGCTCTCGACTGCGAAGTAGATGCCGTGGTACCGCTGGAAATCCTCCATCATGGGCGGTGGCGGATCGCGGGGCAGGAAGTCGAGCTGCCGCCCCAGGTCGACGAGCGGCGGCTCCAGGACGAAGTGCCCCAATCCGACCAGCGCCGTGGCCGCCCCCAGCAAGACCAGAGGCAAGCGCCCTGCCCCACTTCTGGCACCGATGACGAGGATCAGTGCGCCGAGGACCAGCTGGGTACGGTTCCAAACCTCGAAGAACACCCGGTTGAGCTCAGAGGAGTGGACCCAGAGGAGACTGCTCTTCTTGGCATCGACGTCATCGGGCGTAAACCCCGCGTGGGCCTGCAACTTGGGATTGCGGGCGAAGAGATCGTCGAATCCGGAAAAGTCGTAGGCAACGACGGCACCGAGGATCAAGGAGCCCCCCAGCCAGATGCCGAGCAGGAAGTGCAGGAGAGGAGAAAGCTTCATGACGGGGCACGGCGGAAATCCAAAGCTCGAGTTTAGCATCGAGAGACGGCCGCTCCGAGCGTTCTGATTCCATCGACAAAATGGCATCCCGGCTCGATGTATGCCAAGTATCGCCGGCATCGGTTAAACTCCGAGACTTCGAAACCTTCCGGCTCAAGAGCAACCTCGACCCGCGATGTCCTACCAGGTGCTGGCACGCAAATGGCGCCCCAGGTCCTTCCAGGACATGGTGGGACAATCCCATGTGGTGCGGGCCCTGAGCAACGCCCTGGATCGGGAACAGCTCCATCACGCCTACCTGTTCACCGGGACCCGAGGCGTCGGCAAGACCACCCTGGCGCGCATTCTGTCCAAGGCCCTCAATTGCGAGCAGGGTGTGAGCTCCAGGCCCTGCGGCCAGTGCAGTGCGTGCCGAGAGATCGACGAGGGACGATTCGTCGATCTCCTGGAGGTGGATGCGGCCTCCCGCACCAAGGTCGACCAGACCCGGGACCTGCTCGACAACGTCCCCTTTGCACCGGTCAAGGGCCGCTTCAAGGTGTACCTCATCGACGAGGTCCATATGTTTTCGGCTCACAGCTTCAACGCGCTCTTGAAGACCCTGGAGGAGCCCCCGCCTCACGTGAAATTTCTGCTCGCCACCACCGACCCCCAGAAGGTGCCGGTGACGGTGCTCTCGCGTTGCCTTCAGCTCAACCTGAAGCGTCTGCTGCCTGAGCAGATCGGGGAGCAGCTCTCGCATATCCTGCAGGCGGAGGGGATCGAGCTCGAGCCCCAGGCACTGGCCCTTTTGGCGCGCGCGGCCGACGGCAGCATGCGTGACGGCCTGAGCCTGCTCGACCAGTCGATTGCCTTCGGTGGAGGTCGCGTGGCCACGGACGAGGTACGGACCATGTTGGGTACCGTCAGCCGCGATCTCTGCCTGAACCTGCTCCAGACCCTGGCACGACTGGACGGCCCCGGCCTTCTCGACGAGGTCGCTCGAATCGCCGAGCTGACGCCCGATTTCGCCGGTGTGCTGCAAGAGCTCATCGGATTGCTGCATCGCATTGCCCTCTACCAGGAGGTACCTGCAACCCTCGGCGAGGAGGACCCCGATGGTGCACGCATAGCGGAGTTGGCGGTGCAGATAGCACCGGAAGACGTGCAGCTCTTCTATCAGATCGCCCTCCAGGGCCAACAGGATCTGGCATTGGCCCCGGACCCGCGAGCCGGGATCGAGATGGTCCTGTTGCGTATGCTCGCCTTCCGGCCGGACACCGGAAGCGAAACACGGGCGTCGCACGCTACGCAGGAGCCACAATCGTCAACGGCGGTCACAAAACCGAAAAGGGAGATGCCTGGGGTCCAGGTGCAGAAGCCAGCTCCCGGCGGAAGGCCGGACCTGACGCGCCCGGAGAATTGGCACAGCCTGGTAGCGGATCTGGCCCTCGGCGGAGTGGCGAGCCAACTGGCTCGCAATTGCGAGCTCGCCGGATGGGACGGGCGGAGGCTCTCCCTGACCCTCGAGCCCGAGTGTCGAAATCTGAGAGTCCCAATCGCAGAGGAAAGGTTGAAGGGCGCACTGGCCGGCGTGCTGGGCGATGCACTCGAGCTGGAAATCCACATCGCGACCCCGAGGAGCGAGACCCCGGCCCGGCGCCAGGCCCGTCACCAGGATGAGAGCCGGATTCGAGCCGAGACGTTGATGAAGGACGACCCTGTGGTAAGGTCCCTTCAGGACGAGCTCGATGCCCGCTGGGTGCCGGGAAGCATCGAGGCGACGAGCCAGGAGCTTTCCCCGGCCACGAGCCCATCGCAGAACAGAAGCAAGAGGTGAATGCAAGGTGAAAGGCGGACTAGGCAATATCCTCAAACAGGCCCAGAAGATGCAGGAAGAGCTCCAGAAATCTCAGGAAAAGATGGCCCAAGAGGAGGTTACCGGTGAATCCGGCGGCGGCTTGGTCAAGGTGACCATGAACGGCAGACACGAGGTCAAACGGATCGAGATCGATGCCACCCTAATGCAGGACGACAAGGAGATGCTGGAGGACCTGGTGGCGGCGGCGGTCAACGCCGCCGTGCAGCGCGTCGGCGAAAAGATGCAGGAGAGCATGGCTGGTCTCACCTCCGGACTGCAGCTGCCCCCCGGAATGAAGCTGCCCTTCTGAGCCATGGCGGAACGCTCCCTCCTCAACCGGCTCGTGGACGCCCTGCGCTGCTTGCCGGGCGTGGGTCCGAAGTCGGCGCAGCGCATGGCCTTTCACCTGCTGCAGCGGGACCGGGAAGGCGGGCGCCACTTGGCCTCGGTCCTCGCCGCAGCCATGGATCGGATCAAGCGTTGCGAGCGCTGTCGTACACTGAGCGAGCGCGAGCTATGCGGCCTTTGTGCAAATCCCCACAGGGACGGCTCCCTGTTGTGTGTGATCGAGCATCCCTCCGAGATCATGGCCATCGAGCAAGCCACCGACTTTCGCGGGCTCTATTTCGTGCTCGGAGGCAGACTTTCGCCACTGGACGGAATCGGCCCTGCAGAGCTGGGGCTGGATCTGCTCGAAGGTCGGCTGCGGAACGAGGAGATCCAGGAGCTGATCCTGGCCATCAGCCCGACGGTGGAAGGAAGCGCAACCTCGCACTACATTGCCGAAATGGCCGCACGTTGCGAGGTCGAGGCGACCCGTATCGCCCACGGTGTCCCGCTGGGAGGTGAGCTGGAGTACGTGGATGGCGGCACCCTGGCCCACGCCTTCGCAGGGCGCCGCGGAGTCGAAACCTGATCCGGGGTCGGTGGCGACTCGGACCGCCGGATTTCTCTATCAGAGCATCGCGAGCACAGCCATTCGGAGCAAACCTTCATGTCAGACACGCTTTTCGGCAAGATCGTCGCGGGCGAGATCCCGGCGGACATCGTCTACGAGGACGATGACGTTCTTGCCTTTCGGGATGTCGCACCCCAGGCACCTACCCATATTCTGGTGATTCCGCGCAAGCCCATTCCCACGCTAAACGACCTCGAGACGGGAGATGCTGAGCTGGTCGGCAAGCTGTTTCTTGCCGCGAAAAAGATCGCAGCCGCCGAAAGTATCGCGCAGGCCGGTTACCGCACGGTGATCAACTGCAACGCAGCCGCAGGCCAAACCATCTACCATCTGCATCTGCACCTTCTGGGTGGCCGACCCATGCAGTGGCCTCCCGGCTGAGGATCTGCAAACGGCGCTTTGCCTGACCGCGCTCTCGCGTTAGCATTGGCGCCATTCCGGCACTACCCTCGCTCGAGACGGGGGAGTGGCGCCCTTCCTGGAGCACGGGGAGCTCCCGAGAAACATCCATGGCGGTCAAACCAGAAACAGCGCATGATGCCGCGCCCGTAGCCTTCGAGCTCAAGGCGGCATCCTTCACCCTGCCCCTGCTCCGCCTGCTCGGGGCGGAGATGGACGAGGTTGCGGAGCAGCTTGGCGCCAAGGTCGATCAGGCACCGGATTTCTTCCGCAACACACCTGTCGTCATCGACCTCTCCGCCCTGCCTTCGGGCGCCGGCGATGTCCAGTTTCCGCTGCTCGTGGGTCTGCTGCGCGGTTACGGCATGATTCCGGTCGGGGTACGCGGAGGCAACGCCGGACAGAACGAGGCAGCCGAGGCCATGGAGCTAGCAATCCTGGGAGACAGCTACGTCCGCAGAGCCAAGCCAGGCGCCACCGCATCTGCACGAAAGCCCGACTCCCGAACAACTGCGGACAATCCCAGGCAAGCGAGGCCGGACAGGAAGAAGCCGGCCTTCGCCAGTACATCCAAGCTGATAACCCAGCCGGTTCGCTCCGGTCAGCGCGTCTACGCCGCTGGTTGTGACCTGTCTGTTGTCGGAGCCGTGAGCTCAGGGGCCGAGCTTCTGGCCGATGGAAACATCCATATCTACGGACCACTGCGGGGCCGAGCCCTGGCAGGGCTGAACGGTGACCCCAGGACCAGGATCTTTTGCCAGGATCTGAAGGCGGAGCTGGTCTCCGTAGCCGGACGTTACCGCGTGAGCGAAAACATACCGGAGGTGCTCCAGGGGGTACCGGTGCAGGTCTTCCTGGATCAGGAAATCCTGCGCATAGAGAGGCTTTGAGGAGAATCCGATCGTTGGCCAGCCTGGCCGAGATCAGGACGGCATTCGAATCACGCGCCTGAAGGAGGGCGGAATCTTGGCCAGAATCATTGTTATCACGTCCGGCAAAGGCGGCGTTGGCAAGACTACCACGAGCGCGGCACTGGCCATGGGTCTGGCACAGAAGGGCCATCGCACTGCCGTGGTCGATTTCGACGTCGGCCTACGCAACCTGGACTTGATCATGGGCTGCGAGCGCCGAGTGGTTTACGACTTCGTCAACGTGATCAACGAAGAGGCAAACCTCAACCAAGCGCTGATCCGCGACAGGCGCTGCGACAGCCTGTACGTGCTGCCGGCCTCCCAGACCAGGGACAAACAGGCACTGACCAAAGAGGGTGTCGGCAAGGTCCTGGATGAGCTCTCAGAGAGCTTCGACTACATCGTCTGCGATTCCCCCGCCGGAATCGAGCACGGGGCGACCATGGCCATGTACTTTGCGGACGATGCGGTGGTGGTCACCAATCCGGAGGTCTCGTCGGTGCGCGACTCCGACCGTATGCTGGGCATCCTGGCGAGCAAATCCCGGCGGGCCGAGACCGATGTCGAGCCCATCCACGAGTACCTGCTGCTGACCCGCTATTCACCGGAGCGCGTCGCCAACGGCGAGATGCTGAGCGTCGCAGACGTACAGGAGATCCTCTCCCTGGACCTGCTCGGCGTGATACCCGAATCCAAGTCCGTGCTCAGCGCCTCCAACGCCGGGGTGCCCGTAATCCTGGACACCGAAAGCGACGCCGGCCAAGCTTACGGAGACATTGTTGCCCGTTACCTGGGGGAGGAGATTCCGCAGCGTTTCTTGGATATGGAAAAGAAGGGCTTTTTCAGTCGGTTATTCAGGGGGTGATTCATGGGACTGCTCGATCTCTTCTTATCGCGCCCCAAGGGCTCTGCCTCCGTTGCCAAAGAACGGTTGCAGATCCTGGTAGCCCATGACCGGACCGAGCGTAGCCGCCCGTCCTATCTGCCGCGATTGCAACGTGAGATTCTCGAGGTCATCCGCAAATACGTGGAGGTGGACACGAACGCTGTCTCCGTCAATTACGAGCAGGAGGACACTCGGGAGATTCTGGAGCTCAATATCGTTCTTCCCGAGACCGCGCATCGGTAAGGGGCCGGGAAGGAATCTCGCTGACCGACACAACCAGGCAGCAAAGCGACTCTGTCGGGTCTGCAGCTCGTCTACTTCAGCCCTACGGCCTGTAATCGGGCGGCAGGTCGGAGCCGTCCCCAAAGAAGAATTTCTCCATTTGCTCTTCGAGAAAGGCCCTGGCCTTCGGGTCCATGGGGCTGAGGCGGTATTCATTGATGAGCATGGTCTGCTGGCGCAGCCAGTCCTGCCAGGCCTGTTTGGAGACACCCTCGAAGAGGCGTTTGCCCAGCTCGCCCGGGTAGGGCTGTCGGTCGAGGCCTTCCTCTTCGCGGTGCAGCTTGACGCAGTGAACCATTCGGCTCATGTCGATTCCCCTCTTTTTCGCTCTAGTTTATCCACGACTTCCCGGAGCAATCCGGCGATGGGCGCGGCCAAGCCCAGCGCGCCGGGGCGACGGGGGTCACACCATGCGGTCCGGTCGCCATCGGTTACCAGCGCCGGCTCGCCCTGCAGATCGACCTGTAGCGGCTCAATCTCCAGACGGAAGTGGGAGAAGGTATGACGGCGCGCCGGTAGCTTTTCAACCCGCCGGGGAAGCACACCCAGGTGCTGTCGGCACCAATCTGCGGCGTCCTGCACCGGATCGCACTCGGGCAGACTCCAGAGTCCGCCCCAGATCCCGCTGGGAGGACGACGCTCCAACAGGACCGCCCCGATCGAATTACGGACCAGGAGCATTCGGGACTGCCTGATCGGCAGGATCCTGCGCGGCTTGGGCTCAGGGAACGCAGTCGGCTCGCCCCGGCCCGAGGCAATGCAACCCTGTGCGAGGGGACAGCGGGCACAATCCGGATCCCAGCGGGTACATAGCGTAGCCCCCAGATCCATCATGGCCTGATTGTAGGCACCGACCTCCGCCATTGGCGTGCAGGCGTCGGCAAGCCTCCAGAGCCGGTTGAGCACGTCGCTTCGCCCCGGCCACCCGGGAACGGCGAAGCAGCGGGCCAACACCCGTTTGACGTTGCCGTCGAGGATCGGGTGGCACTGACCAAGGGCGAGGGACAGGATCGCCCCGGCCGTGGAGCGACCGATGCCGGGCAGATCCTGGACCTGTCGGAGATCTGTCGGAAAACGCCCATGGTGCTCGGAAAGGATTCGGCGCGCTGCCATGTGCAGGTTTCGTGCCCGCGCGTAGTAGCCCAGGCCGGACCAGAGGTGCAGAACCTCGTCAATATCTGCCGCTGCCAAGTCAGCTACGGCGGGGAAACGGCCCATGAAGCGCTCGAAATAGGGAACGACGACCCCGACCCGGGTTTGCTGGAGCATGATCTCCGACACCCAGACCCGGTACGGGCTGGGATCCTGCTGCCAGGGAAAGTCCTTGCGACCATGGCGGTCGAACCAGGCCAGGATGGAGGGTGCCAGCTTCGCAGTCTTCATCCGGACGCACTTCCCCAGGTTCCGGAATTCCGCTCTGATCGATCCGGGCCCTCGCCTACGTCCAAGTCGGGCCGAGGTCGAAACGCCTCCTCGGACAAGGGATCACTGCCCCAGCAAGCTTTTCAGTCCCTGCTCCAGCCCCTTGATGTGAGTGCGCTTCTCCAGCTCGTGGAAGAGCGTCCCACCCTGGTCGCCGACACGCTTCTGCGCCACTGCCCGCAGGGCCTTGCTCAGGTCTACGTCCCAGCGGGGATGAGCGAAGGGACCCGTCAGGTGCACGGGAATGGGAATCCCCTCCAGCTCCTTGATGCTTCGGCCCTTGGGAGGCTTTACGAGCACGGGCTCGAAACGGTAATCGAAGCGCTCCTGGACGAGATCGAGGGTACCGGCGCCTGTGACCCGCAGATACTCCGTACGCAGGGTCAGGTCCTGGTTGTGCAAAACACCTTGCTCGATTTGCCCACTGGCCCTCAAGTCCTCGAAATCTGTGCTGGTCGGCAGGTCCTCCGGCGGAGGTTTGCCGTTCAATCTGGCATCCGCTTCCCGCACCAGAGTCTCCAGATTGATGCCCTCGAGCACACCCTTTGGGACCTCGAGCGTCAGATTCCCGGCCAGGCTGCGTCGCAGCACATTGGCCGTGCGGCCGCGGGCCCTCAGATCCGCCGTGATCTTGCCGCGACCGGTGAGCCTCTCCTCCCCCACCAGGTCCGCGAGCAGGGGACCCATCCGGATCCGATCGGCACGTTGCTGCAGGGCCAGACTGGGCTGGACATCATCCAGGTCCAGGCCGAGACTGCCGTCCAGCCGTCCTCCATAGAAGCTCTGCATCTGGTCCTGGATATCGAGGCGCCCTTCTTTGCCTCTGAGCCCGAGGTCGACATCTCCGAAACGAAGACGCGCCAGCACGAGATCACCGATATGAAGCCGGCCTTCCAGGTCCGGCTCACTGATGGTACCCATTAGAGAGGTGACCCTCGACAGGTCTGTCAGGGGTGTCGCTGCTCTAGTCTCGGCGTCTGTCCCCGTAGTAGGTTTACTCGACGCAGGTTGCTCGGAAGACAGCTGCTCCGCCACCGGCCCCTTGGAAACCGCGGGCTCGCTCGCCGCCTTCGGCATCCGCTGCTTCCTTGTAGACTTTGCCCGCGTTCGTTGGGAAGGTTGGAGGTAGCGATCCAGGTCCATCCGGTCGGCCACGAGGTCGAATCGATACCCCGGCGGGCTGGTCGCAATCCGCTCGGCCTTCCCCGTAAGCCTCGTCTGATCGACACGCACAACCAAATCTTCGAAGACGTACCGATCGCCCTTCCAGTGCCAGTTCGTGCTCAGGGAAAAGCGCCTGAAGGTCTCTGCGTCCGCCATCGCCGGAATGGGCAGACCCTGTTGCCTGAGCCACGCGCGCAGGTCCAGCTCGTCCACCACCAGATTGCCCTCGACAAGGGGGCTGGACAGCAGGTCTCGTCCCCGGGCGGCACCTGTCGCGGACAGGCCCCCCGACCGGAGACGAAAGTCGCTGACCATGAGGCTCCCTGCGCCCAGGTCCAGCTCCACTCGGGCACCGGCCCTCGCCTCGATCCGACCACCCGCCAGTGCCTCACCGAAGGCATGGATATCCAGAGCCAGGCCGTCGGTCAGATAGCGCCTGGCATCGTGATCGGCGTCCAGTGACGTATGCAGTACCAGATCCGCCGCTAGCCCCTTTCTCACCTGCAATCCCTGCAGATCGACAGTCAGTGCATCCAACTGTAGCCGCCGTGGATCCGCGATCACGAGCTCGCCCTCGGCCCGAAGCCGAGCGGGCGTCTCGCCGTCCCGGCCGCCCACCAACCCATTCAGATGGAAGGCTACCGGCTCACCGGCACCTATGGGACCTGCGACGCCCTCCAGGTCGTCGATCGCCAACCACCGGGAGTAGGACGGTCGGTCACCCAGGTCGGTCTTGCCCTGCCCGTCCTGGGTCCACTCCAGGCGCCCGCCATCGACACGGACCGACCCCAGCACCAATCGGCCCCGAAGCAACGGCGACAAGCGGGGATAAATACGCAACTTGTCGGCTGCCACGCGGTCTGGACCTCGGGTGCCGAAGGCTTCGGGTACGGAGACATCCGTAACCTCCAAGGCCAGTTTGGGAGCCAGGGATATCCGCAGGTGCCCGGCGATGACCAACTGACGCCCCGTGGCAGAGGCAAAGGCCGACTCAACCCGGCTCTTGAAGTCGTCCGAGTCGATCAGGTAAGAGGCAAAGACCGCCGCGACGACCAGCAAAAGCACCAGCGCGGCGAGGAACTTCAACAGCTTGATCATTCAGACATGTCCATCAGCCGGTCCACCCACTGCTCCAGGTCATCCAGCAAGGCGAGCCGCTCCGGATCATCGGACGACTCTCCGCGCAGGGCAACCAGGCGCTCCTGGTAAGCGTCGAGTGTAACACTGGCCCCTGCGCCGGGCTCGGTCAGGCTTTGCAGGCGATAGGCATCCCACTCCTCGCGCTCATCTTCGGAAAGGCTGTGGGGCCAGTTGCGAGCCCGGTAGCGGAACAGCATCTCGGGTAATCGCGGGTCCTCGAAGACGAGCCTCTGCTCTGCCAGCTCCTGCGGCGTCAGCGCACGCAGGCGCGCCATCTCGCGCCGGTCGCCATCGGAGAAAAAGCCTCCCGAATAGAGCATCAGATCCGGGTCCGTCTCAGGCGGGGGGACGGCCAGGCTGTGAGCGCGCTGTATTTTCTCTGCCAACGCGGGCGCGACTTGCAGTCTTCGGGCATGGCGAGCGACGAGCGCATCATCGATCCGCCAGCGCTCGGCAGCCTCCGCCGTCAGGGTCTTCATGGGGGCCAGCATAGGGCAGCGATTGATGTGCACGGTCTTGAGGGGAATCCTCTGCAAGCCCTCGGGCAGATCCTGCGTCGGCGTGAAGAGGCGACGGTGGACCTCTTCCACGTCGAGCTCGAGCAGCGGCTCCGGGTCCTGGCGCAGATCGAAGCAGACGATCCCGTTGCTGTTGACCGGGTGTCGCGCCACCGGCAGCACGGGTGCGATGCAGCCCAGCTCGGCGGGATAGCGGGCCGAGACATGGAGCAGCGGACCGCCCTGGTCCAAGAGGTCCTGGACCAGGCGCTTGGAGCGAAGTGACAGGGCATAATCGAATAGCCGCGGCTGGTGTGCCTTGAGCAGCCGCGCCATGCCCAGGGTGGCGCGAACATCCGCCAGGGCATCGTGGGCATCCGCGTGCTCGATCCCGTTGGCGGCTGTCAGGTGCTCGAGGCGAAAGGTGGCAGCCCCATCCTCATGGGTGGGCCATTCGATACCCTCCGGGCGCAGGGCATGCGCGAGACGCAGTGCATCGATCAGATCCCATCGCGAGTTGCCGCCCTGCCACTCGCGCGCATAGGGATCATAGAAATTGCGGTAGAGAAGATGGCGCGTGACCTCGTCATCGAAGCGGATGCTGTTGTAGCCGGCACCGCAGGTACCGGGCCGTACCATCTCGCGGTGAACGGCTCTCGCAAACTCGGCCTCGACGAGACCCTCCGCCTCCGCACGTTGGGGTGAAATGCCTGTGACCAGGCACGCATCGGGCTGGGGAAGCAGGTCGTACGGGGGACGGCAGAAGACGACCAGGGGCTCGCCGACGGGATTCAGGTCCTCATCGGTACGCAGCCCCGCGAACTGGGCGGGTCGGTCCCTGCGCGGATCGGAGCCCCAGGTTTCGTAATCGTGCCAGAAGAAGGTCTTGGTCAAGACAAAACCTTCGGAAAATCATCCGTGCCTTCGGGATGATTTTTCCGGCCCTTAAACCTTCTCCTTGATCCGTGCCGCCTTTCCGGTGCGGCCACGCAGATAGTAGAGCTTGGCCCGACGTACGTCGCCGCGACGCTTGACCTGGATACCGGCGAGCGCCGGGCTGTAGGTCTGAAAGACTCGCTCCACGCCCTCGCCGTGGGACATCTTGCGCACAGTAAACGCGGAATTGAGACCGCGGTTGCGCTTGGCGATGCAGATACCCTCGAAGGCCTGGAGGCGCTCGCGATTTCCCTCCTTGACCTTGACCTTCACAACCAATGTGTCGCCGGGCGCGAAATCCGGGACCTCGCGGTTCATCTGCTCTCTCTCGAGCTCCTCGATGATGTTCATGACGCTCTCGCTCCTGATACTCGTTCCGGGTCTCGGTACGCCCGGATAAACTCGTTCAACAGTGTCTGCTCTTCGGGGCTCAGACCGCGGCGCTCCAGCAGATCCGGGCGCCTCAGCCAAGTCCGCCCGAGCGCCTGTTGGAGTCGCCAGCGTGCGATGGCCGCATGATCGCCGCTCAGGAGCACCTCGGGCACGGGCACGCCTGCGATCACCTCGGGCCGCGTGTAGTGAGGGAAATCCAGCAGGCCGTCCATATGGGAGTCTTCCCTGGCCGAGCCCTCATGACCCAAGGCCCCCGGCAGGAGGCGGATCACCGCATCCATGACGATCATGGCGGGCAGCTCACCACCGCTCACGACATAATCCCCGATGGACCATTCCTCGTCCACGCAGCGCTCCACCAGTCGCTCGTCCACCCCCTCGTAGCGGCCTGCGACCAGGATCCAGCCGGGCCGGGTGGCGATCTGTGAGATCGCCCCCTGATCGAGGCTGCGCCCTTGGGGCGTGAGATAGGCTACCCGACTATCCGGCGCGGCTCCTTTCGCGTCCTCGATGGCAGCCCGCAGAGGCTCCACCTTCATGACCATTCCCGGACCCCCGCCGTAGGGACGGTCATCCACAGTGCGGTGCCGGTCCTGCGTGTAGTCCCTCGGGCTCCAGAGATGCAGCTCCGCGATACCCCGCTGGAGCGCCCGGCCTATGACCCCTTGTCCCTCGAGGATCCGAAACAGCTCGGGGAAAAGGCTGACGACATCGAAGCGCACGATCGCGAAATCCGCCCGCTATCCGCTAGAAATCCGGCTCCCAATCGACCCGAATCCGGCCGAGCTCCAAATCTACCTCCCGGACGACCCGACCCCACAGGAAGGGAACCAGCCTCTCCCGCTCCCCCTCGACCACCATCACGTCATTGGCGGCAGTGGCAAACAAACGCCCGACCCGACCGAGGCGAATGCCACTCAGGGTCTCCACACTCAGCCCTTCCAGATCGGCCCAATAGAATTCCTCTGTCCCCGCCGGGGGCAGCTGATCTCGGCGTACAGAAATCACCTGACCCACAAAGGCTGCGGCCCGGTCCCGATCGTCGCAGCCCTCCAGCTTCGCCACCAAGCCTTTCCCCTGCCGACGACCCTCCATGAGCCTGCAAGGCGTGCAGGATTCACCCAGCAGCCAGGGCTGATAGCTCAGGATATTCTCTCGCGGCTCGGTCTCGGAGAAGACCTTTACCCAGCCGCGCACACCGTAGAGCCCCGTGATACGGCCCAATACCAGCGTCCGTTGCCGAGCCCGCCTCTCCATTCCGGCAGCGGCGCCCCCTTGGATCTGCTCAGGTCGCGGCGGTCACCGCCTCGGGGGCAGACTCATCCACCGTCGCAGCCGGCGCCTCCCCGATCTCGGTCTCGGTCACGCTCTCAGGCTCGGTACCCGACTCCTTCAGCAGCTTGGCAACGCGATCGGACGGCTTGGCACCCCCCGCGATCCAGTGCTCCGCACGCGCCCGGTCGAGCCGCAGCCGCGTCTCTCCACCGGCGGCGATCGGATTGAAGAAGCCGATGCGCTCGATGTAACGGCCGTCGCGCTTGAGCCGCGCGTCGGCGACGACGATTTGATAGAAGGGGCGCTTCTTGGCGCCGGCCCTTGACAAGCGAATCGATACCATGCTCAACCCTGGATACGAAGCAGTACAGTACACTGCGGATAAACGCGCCACTATACACAAACAGGCGAGAATTGGAAGCTACATCAGAAAGGAAAGCCCCCGGGAGGCATCCCCCCCGGCATCCGGCCCTTGAGGCCGCGCATCATCTTCGCCATGCCTCCGCCCTTCATCTTCTTCATCATTTTCTGCATCTGAGTGAACTGCTTGAGCAAGCGATTGACGTCCTGGATCTGGGTGCCCGAACCGGCGGCGATGCGACGCTTGCGGGAGCCCTTGATAACCGCCGGAAATGCACGCTCCTGGGGAGTCATGGAGTTGACGATGGCAATCAGCTTGGCGAGCTCTTTGTCGTTCACCTGGCTCTTGACCGCATCCGGGATCTCGCTCATTCCCGGGAGCTTGTCCATGATTCCGGTCATCCCGCCCAGCTTGGACATCTCCTGGAGCTGCTCGCGAAAGTCCGCCAGATCGAAGGCCTTGCCCTTCCTGAGCTTCTTGACCAGATTCTCTGCCTTCTCCCGGTCTACCGTGCTCTGCACCTCTTCGACCAGGGAAAGCACATCCCCCATGCCCAGGATGCGCGAGGCCACGCGGTCGGGGTAGAAGGGCTCCAAGGCCGCGCTCTTCTCCCCGACGCCGAGGAACTTGATCGGCTTGCCCGTGATGTGGCGAATCGACAGGGCCGCACCGCCGCGGGCATCACCATCGGTCTTGGTGAGCACGACCCCGGTCAGGGGCAAGGCATCGTCGAAGGCCTTGGCGGTCTTGGCGGCATCCTGCCCGGTCATGCTGTCCACTACGAACAGGGTCTCCGCAGGCGAGACGGCCCCGTGCAGGGCCTTGATCTCATCCATCATGGCCTCGTCGACGTGCAGCCGTCCTGCGGTGTCGACGATGAGGACGTCCAGGAGATGGCGACGCGCCTCATCCAGGGCTCGCCGGGCGATCTCCACCGGCTTCTGATCCGCGTTGCTGGGGAAGAGCTCGACCTGGACCTCCTCCGCCAAGGTCCGAAGCTGCTCGATGGCCGCCGGGCGATAGACGTCGCAGCTGACCAGCATGACCTTCTTTCTCTGCTTTTCCCGGAGCCAGCGCGCGAGCTTGGCGGCGCTGGTAGTCTTACCCGAGCCCTGCAGACCAGCCATCAGGATCACCGCCGGGGGCTGCACGTTCAGGGCGAGACCCTCGTTGGCCTCCCCCATCAGCCGGATCAGCTCATCGTTGACGATCTTGACCAGGGTCTGGCCCGGGGTAAGGCTTCCGAGCACATTCTCGCCCATGGCCTTTGCGCGCACCTGCTCCACGAAGTCGCGCACCACCGGCAGTGCCACATCGGCCTCCAGCAGGGCCATCCGGACCTCGCGCATGGTGTCCTTGACGTTGGACTCGGTAAGCCGCCCCACGCCCCGGACGTTCTTGAGGACTCTGCCGAAGCGATCCTGGAGATTCTCGAACATCTTCCACCTCGTTGAGGTACTTGTATCGAAAGGGTGCCGCGCCGGCTCCGACCCTCGTGGGAAATCGCCGGTACGCCCGCAGCCCGGCCGGCATCTCATCCGGGAGCCGCTTTTCCCCACTCGCACCTTTGTGCCATCATCCGGCCTTATGAGCCATGCCCTGATCGCCTACGGAGCCATCCTTCTCTATCTGGCCGCCGCCACCCTGATCGGCCTGAGGCTGTTCCGGCGCGACGAGCCGGGTATGCCCGGACGCCCGCTGACTCTCGGGCTCGGCTTCGCCGGGCTGGCCCTGCACACCTGGCTGATCTACGACGCCATATTCAGCCATCCCGGACTGAACCTGGCCTTCTTCAACGCCCTGGCGCTGACCTCCTGGACCGTGGTCATCCTATTGCTGGTTTCCAGTCTCACCAAGCCCGTCGAAAACCTGGGGATCCTCATCCTGCCGATCGCAGCACTGACCCTGTTTCTCGAAGTCCACTATCCGAGCCTTGGCTTCATGCACGCGTCGAAAGGCTGGGCGATCAAGATCCACGTGCTGCTCTCCATGCTGGCCTACAGCCTGCTCACCCTGGCGAGCGTGCAGGCGATTCTGCTCGCCGTCCAGGATCACCACCTGCACAACCGCCAGCCGGCCGGCTTCCTGCGCGCCTTGCCTCCCTTGCAGACCATGGAAAACCTGCTGTTCGAGATGATCGGCGCCGGCTTTGTCCTCCTCACCCTGGCCCTGGTGAGCGGCTTTGCCTTCCTCGAAGATATGTTCGCACAGCACTTGGCTCACAAGACCGTGCTCTCCGTCCTCGGCTGGCTGGTCTTCGGAGCCCTTCTTCTAGGGCGCATACGTTACGGCTGGCGTGGCCGAACGGCCATCATCTGGACCCTGAGCGGCTTTGTCATCCTGATGCTGGCCTACTTCGGCAGCAAGGCCGTTCTGGAGCTCATCCTGCAGCGCTGAAGCAGAAACGAAAGGCTCATCGCTCCCCGGCCCTCCTGGGAACCAGTCACCCGAGATTGTAACCTGCCCCGGCGCAGATCCGGCCCGATCGGAGATTTGGTGCAGCGACCTGTGACCGGAAGTTCTGGAGAACCGGGGCTAAGCTCAAACCGCGCGCCAAGGCCGAAAGCTCGGAAGCATGCGCTCCAAGTCGTCCGGACGATCCAGATCCCACAAGATCGGCAGCTCCGCCCACTTCCAACCTCCCGCCGCCATACGATCCCGTGTAATCGCCGCAACGCGGTCGCCTCCCCAGGGCATGTCACGGAACAGGCCGCCGACGGCCCGTTTCAACCCCAGCAGCACATAGCCCCCGTCCTGCGCAGGACCCAGGACCGCCTCGTGCTCTTTCAACGCCTCCATTGCCCGGCGGAGATATCCAGCATCGAGCAGCGGGCAGTCCGTGCCTATCAACAATACCTTTTCGCAACGGCAAAGGGCATCCCTTGCGGCATGGTACATCCGCTCCCCGAGATCCGCCCCGCGCTGCCCGCAAAGCGCGACCCCATACCGATCTGCAAGCTCGGGGAAGGGATCCTGACCGGGATCCGGCGCACACCAGAGCTCGATCGGCGCCACTCGCGCCGTCCCCAGCCGAGCCACCGTGCTCAGGAGCAGCCGTTTGTGCAGGTCCGCAGCACCCTGCGGGCCGAGAGCGGGTATCAGGCGAGTCTTGACCCGGCCCGCCACGGGTGCCTTGGCGAAGATCAGTATCCTCGCGTCGGGGGAGTGCATGGGTAGTAGAGGCGCGCAAGCCGATCGGTATCGGCACCGAGGTGATAGGCCGCACGCAGAAACCACATCAGCGCGATGGTCCGCCAGACACCGTCCCGTTCCCAGCGCCGGCTGGAGGTGAGGATGCGGGCCCGCAGGCAAGCCGGTCGAGCAATCCGCCCGAGGCGCTTGCTGATCGCCAGGTCCTCCATGAGGGCAATCGGCGGAAAGCCGCCGACGCGCTCGAAGAGGTCCCTGCGTACGAACAGCCCCTGATCCCCCGTGACCATACCGGTGAGGCGACTGCGCAGGTTCATCATGCGCTCGATCACCCGGAACATGAACACAGCACCGCTGAGTCGGACATCGAAGCGGCCCCATCCCCGTCCTTCCAGGGCCTCTTTCAGCAGCATCGAGGATGCCCGATCCGGAAGGCGACTATCCAGATGCAGAAGCCAGAGCACATCGCCGCGTGCCGCCTCTGCCCCCAGATTCATCTGGACCGCACGGCCACGAGGTCCGGCCAGTAGCCGGTCGACCAGACCTTCCGCAAGCAAAGGAGTACGATCGGAGCTGCCCCCGTCCACCAGGATCAGCTCATGCCCCTCCCGACGCAGTGATTGCATCTCTCCGAGTCTCTCGGCGCAGATCGCCGCTTCGTTCAGACAGGGAATGATCACCGAGATCCGGGGCATGGATCAGAGACCTCCGTCGAGAAATATAGCGATCCGGACCCGTGAAAAGGCGGAAACTTCCAGATCCATCCTACTCTAGACCCTAGAGAGCAAGGGTACGAAAAAGTCGAGCCGGCTTGTCAGGCTCCGACTGAAAAGTGCTAGAATTCGTCCCCGCGATCGTCCGTTGCAGAGAATGCGCTCGAAGTTTTGTATCGAAAGCTCGAGTCCGGTCGCAAATCCTCGAACAGATCGGGGCCGTAGCTCAGCTGGGAGAGCGTCGCGTTCGCAATGCGAAGGTCAGGGGTTCGATCCCCCTCGGCTCCACCAACCAAATCAACGCCTTATCTCTTAATCCCACTCTCTAGAAACCTCACTGGCACAAATCTGGCCCAGTGAGGCTTCTTCATGGCCACGATTCGTAAGCGTGGAAACCGTTACCACGTTCAAATCCGCAAGAACGGACATCCGTCCGTAACCAAATCCTTTCCTGATCGAAAAACGGCGGAGACCTTCGCCAAGGACACCGAGTCACGCATGGAACACGGGGTGTTTCAGGACTCTTCCCTGGCTGAGCACACCACCCTCTCCGATCTTCTCGACCGGTACGAAGGCGACATTCTTCTGGCAAAAAAAGGACGTTACAAGGAGCAACATCGCTTACCGCTCTTGAAACGGGAGCTTGGAACGTACACGTTGGCCCAAATCCAGCCAGCGCACGTTTCTCAGTACCTTACAGTCCATGCTCACGCGCAGAACGCTCGGGTCTTCGCCGTGCGAATCTTTGGCGTTGAGGTTGGCGAAGATGGCGTCGGTTTCCGGAATTTTTTTACGGTTTCGCCTTGAGCACCGGGCGTAGCCGGTAGCCATTGCGGTTGAGTACCTCGGCCATGGTGCTTGGGCAGGGCAAGATCTCCTCGGAAAATCCCTGTGCACGCAGTTGCCGCAGGGCTTCGGCGGCCGTCAAGCGCGTGTACGACCAGCCTTCAATTTCGATCTCGGGAACCAGCAGACGTTGGCCGCGCTTGTCGATGGTGCGCTCAATCACGCGCATGACGCGCCATAAGGAGTATTCGTAGCCGTCGTGGGTGCGCGTTTCGACGACGTCGAACAGGGCGATGCGCTTACCCGCATGCGGTTCGCTCCAATCGCCGTTCTCCTCGGCATAGGCGAGCCAGTGCTCGGGGCTTTCCTGGCGCGGGTTCCACTTGATCCCGTACTGAACAGGCGCTGCCTTTTTCTCTTGCTCGTTGTGGGCCTCGACCTCGGCGATGTTCTCGATGGCATCGTTCTCCCCGTCCAGACGCAGCAGCAAGGGGGCAGCGGTCAACTGGCGGGTACGCCCAGCATTCACGTTTCCTGATATCCCGCCGGTCCAGAAACCGCCGCATCCTGCTTATCAGGGTCGATGGCAAGTCGTTTCGCGGCGGCATCGAGCTCGTCTCGAGAGAGTGCGCCCACATCGGCCAGAGAGGCGAGAGCGGCCCAGGCGATGTATTCGGCACTGACCTCGAAGTGGGCACGCAGATCGGCACGAGATTCGCTCAGACCATAACCGTCCGTGCCGAGCACCACGTAGGGGCCCGGCACCCAACGGGCGATGCTGAGCGGCAGGACCTTCATGGAATCGCTAGCGGCGACGAAGACGCCCTGCTCCTTCGCCAGCAGCTCTTCCACGTAGGCTTGCTGCTCTTTGTCCGGATCGAGAAGCCAGCGCCGCTCCGCGGCGAGACCCTGGCGATTGAGCTCATTGTAGCTGGTCACGCTCCAGATGTCGGTCGCTACGCCGAGCTCTTCGAGTATCCCACGGGCCTTCAGCACCTCGCTCATGATGGCGCCGCTGCCAAAAAGGTGGGCCTTGCGTCCGTCCTCGGTTACTCGGGTCGAGCGCGAATAGCAGTACATCCCCTTGATGACCCCTTCCTCTACACCCTGGGGCATCTCCGGCATCGTGTAGTTTTCGTTGTAGACAGTGATGTAGTAGAAGAGGTCCTCCTGCTCCTGGTACATGCGGCGAATCCCTTCGCTAACGATGATCGCGAGCTCATAGGCGAACGCCGGATCGTAGCTCAGCAGGCTCGGCACCGTGTTGGCCAGGACCTGGGAGTGACCGTCCTGGTGTTGCAGGCCTTCGCCGTTCAGGGTGGTGCGGCCGGAGGTGCCGCCGAGCAGGAAGCCCCGTGCGAGCATGTCGCCGCAGCTCCAGATCATGTCGCCGACGCGCTGAAAACCGAACATGGAATAGAAGACGTAGAAGGGGATGGTCGGCACCCCATGCACGGCGTAGGCGGTGCCGGCAGCAAGAAAGGAAGCCATGGCGCCCACTTCGCAGATGCCTTCCTGCAGGATCTGGCCATCCTTGGCCTCCCGGTAGGGCATCAGGGTGGAGCTGTCGACGGGCCGGTATTTTTGTCCCTCGAAGGAGTAGATGCCGGCCTTGGCGAAGAGGGCCTCCATGCCGAAGGTCCTCGCCTCGTCCGGGATGATGGGGACGATGTAGCGGCCGAGCTCTTCGTGCGCCATCAGCTTGGAGAGCATGCGTACGAAGGCCATGGTCGTCGACAGCTCGCGCTCGCCGGAGCCCTCGAGCTGATCCTGAAAGAGATCGAGCTCCGGTGCCTGCAGCGCAGGGAATCGGACGTTGCGCACGGGCCAGGGGCCATCGAGCGCGGCACGCCGGGCATTGAGGTACCTGATTTCCTCGCTATCCTCCGCGGGACGATAAAACTCGGCCCGAGCCGCGGCCTCCTCGTCGATGCCGATCCCGAGGCGATGGGCGGTCTCGATGCGCTCCTCGCGACTCAGGTTCTTCTTCTGGTGGACCGCGTTGGTACCCTCGTATCCCTGCATACCGTAGCCCTTGATCGTCTTGATCAAGATCACGGTCGGACCCTTGGTGCTGCGCGCTGCCCGATCGAAGGCGGCGAAGATCTTCTTGTGATCGTGCCCGCCGCGCCTAATACAGCGGATCTCCTCGTCGGTCAGGATGCGCATGATGCCCGCGAGCCTTGGGTCGTCTCCGACCCAGTGGGCACGCACCTCCGGACCGCTGGAGACCGAATACATCTGGTAGTCGCCGTCGACTGCACGCTCCATCCTCGCTTGCAGCACGCCCTCGTGATCGATGGCGAACAGGGGATCCCACTCGCCGCTCCATATGACCTTGATGACGTTCCAGGTGGCCCCGCGGAAGCTGCGCTCGAGCTCCTGGATGATCTTACCGTTGCCGCGCACGGGCCCGTCGAGGCGCTGCAGGTTACAGTTGACGATGAGCACCAGATTGTCGAGCTGCTCGCGGGCGGCGATGTCGATGGTGCCCAGCACTTCGGGCTCGTCGGACTCGCCGTCTCCGATGAAGGCCCAGACCTTGCCGCCGTTCTTCGGCCTCAGGCCGCGGTTTTCCAGGTACTTGGCGAACCGGGCCTGATAGATGGCGGTCGGTGTCGACAACCCCATGGAGCCGGAAGGCATGGGCCAGAAGTCGGGCATGTTGTGGGGGTGGGGATATGAGGACAGCCCGCCGCCTTGCTGCAGCTCACGGCGATAATTCTCGAGCTGGGTCTCGCTCAGGCGCCCCTCGAGGAAGGCGCGAGCATAGATCCCGGGGGCGGCGTGGGGCTGGACGGAGACCAGGTCGCCGCCGTAGTCCTCTGACTTGTTGCGGAAAAAGTGATTGAGCCCGACCTCCATCATTGTCGCGGCCGAGGCATAGGTGCCGATATGACCGCCGACTCCGCTGCCGCTGTCGTAGGCACGCAGGATCATGGCCATGGCGTTCCAGCGCAGGATGTTCTCGATGCGCGACTCCAGCTCGATGTCGCCCGGATAGGCCGGCTGTTGCTCCACCGGTATGCTGTTGCGGTAGGGGGTGTTGAGGGTCGCGCTTTCGACAACGACATTCCGGTCGGCGAGGTAGTCCTGTATCGCCCGAAAGATGGATTTTGCGCGCTCCGGCCCCTCTACGCGGAGCAGGGACTCCATGGCGTCGAGCCACTCCTGCATTTCCGGGTCGTCGAAGGCGATATGGGCACGCCCAAAGGACATCATGGGATCAGCTCCCCGGCGATTAACGGACCTTCATTTGGCCCAACTTCGGCGCCTTGACGCCTCGCGAGCAATCTCACACCGAGCATGGCCGTAACTGCTCACTGGGACTCGAGGACGATGGCGCACCCGGCCCTGAGCTTGAAGACGTAGTTGCCGCCGGCATCGATCCGGACCGGGTCGGAACAGTTGCTGAGGGCCATGCGATAGCCGAACTCGTAGCTCCCGGCACCCAAGACG
>Ga0315540_10000030_pt1 | contig 65025 bp, 58 predicted proteins | sample SalMarSW160110MG_FD_203677 | JGI IMG/M metagenome (GOLD analysis project Ga0315540, IMG submission 203677) | Salt marsh sediment microbial communities from the Plum Island Ecosystem LTER, Massachusetts, United States - Salt Marsh Sediment SW1601-10 ...
GGGCTGCGTGGATGCCCAGGTGCGGTAAATAGTAAATCCTACCCAGAGGATTAAGCCGACAATAATGATATTGGTGAGCAAAAAAATCTTCCGGAGACGCATAATTCCTCTTTAAATAGGATACAATTTAGCCGCTTTCTCTAATAAAAGAAAGGGATTATTTTCGTCACCTTCTTCTTCTTACCCCCTTTTGTCATCATCCAGGTAAAGCGCGGCAAATACCTTTGCATCGGTCAGGATATCAGGGATGAAACACGATTCGTTGGGTTGATGGGCCGTATCGGCACACGTGGACCAGACAACCGCCGGCAACCCGTATTTTCGAAAAAATGCGGCCACTGTTCCGCCGCCGATGCCCATGGGTTCAGCGTCACGGCCGGTGACCACCTTGATTGCCCGCTTCAACGCAAGTATCACCGGTGAATCAATCGGAGTCGGTGCCGGTGCCTCCTGGCGCTGGACCGTTTCCAGTTCGATTTTCAAATCAAGTTCCGAACCAATCTTGTCTGCCATCTCCCGGCAGGCCGAAAGAACTTCCCCTGTCTGATACCGCGGCAGAATTCGGCAATCCAGAGAAAAGACAGCCTTTCCGGGGATGGTATTGATATTCGGCACATTTGGCTCCATTTTGGTAGGACTGAAGGTGGATTCCGGAGGGCTGAAAAGGTCGTCTGGATAAGAAAAAAGGTTGTCCAGTTCCTGCAGGGCCAGAATCAGCTTTGCGGCGCCTACAAGGCTGTTTTTCCCCTTCTTCGGTGTACTGGCATGACACTGCTTTCCGATGATGGTGAACTGGAGCCACAGCATGGACTTCTCCGCGATCTCGATCATGGTTCCCTCTTCGTTTCCGGCATCCGGTACGACGATGAGGTCTTGTTCGCGGAACAGGCCTTTTCGATGTTTCAGGAGGTAATGGAGACCGAATTCACTTCCGGTTTCTTCATCCGCCACAACGGCGAGCCCCACCGGTCGGAACAATGGAATTCCCGATTCAAGGATTCCCTTCAACGCCAACCAGGAACTGACAAAGCCGTGCTGATTGTCTTCTACGCCTCTTCCGACAATCCTGTCCCCATCCACCCTGACGGTATACGGGTCACCCTCCCACAAAGTAAGGTCCCCGGGAGGCACGATATCCGAATGGCTCAGCACCCAGACCGCAGGACCTCCGAGGTCTTTCCCCCATTTTGCTATCAAATTGGGCCTGTAGCCATCAGGGACTCTGGAATCCGGCGCTTGAATGATTTCCAGGGTATCAGGATTCATTTCATCGAGGACCGCCTTGATGTGGTTTGTCTTTTCGTGCTCGCCGGTCCCCCCGTTTGCAGGTCCCAGGGCCACTCTGGCCGTGAGCTCGGACTGGAGGTTGATCACCTCTTCGCGATACTCGTCAATTCTTGCGAAAATACTCTTCAGTGAAATCATATTCTATCGCTCCTAATAGCTCATTCCATTTATTAGCATATTGTTATAGCATGCTTGAATACCGATGGTATTTAGGCAAGTCATGCTATTACAGAAACCCTGGTTTTTCGCCGCTTCAATACACTGTCCACTCCGAATAGATGACCAGCGCCCCTACAAGGCGGCGAAGCCGAACCCGGAAAGCCGGGCTATTTCCCCCATCATCTGCTCAAGCAACAGGTCGTACGGGGTGTCTTTCCCTGTCTCGAAAGGCCGGCCGTACTGAACCAGGACCTTTGTCCTCAAGCCGGTCTTGCGGTACCGTATGCCAACGGGAACAAAGGGAAGGGTAAGCCGGGAAAGCACCAGCCTGATAATACCCGCATGACCCGGTCCCATCCTTTCCCGGTAGTAGGTTCCCTCCGGAAAAATGACCACTCCCTCTCCTTCCTTGAGAAATTGAATAACCGCCTTCATGGTTCGCCTGCTCTCCAGCGGTCTCTGCCGATTCAGGGGAAGGCCTCCAAGGGCGGTCAAATACCAGCGGCCAAGAGGATTCTGAAACAATTCGTATTTTGCCACATAGTAAAGGGGTCGCGGGGTGGCAAGACTCAAAAGCGGTATATCCTCCCAGCGCTGGTGTTTAGGGAGAAGGACAAAAGCGGTTTCATGAGGCAAATTTTCAACACCTTCAACCCGGAGGGCAAAAAAGGGGGACAAAAAAATACGGCCGGCTGTTCTCGTGAACCTGAATACCCATTCCTTTCTTCCCAGTCCGGTTTTCCAGGAGCAACCATTTTCCGCCTTTTTCTTCGTTCTTCCTCGATGAACAATCCCGTGGCTACTCAACAGTAACACTCTTTGCAAGGTTTCTTGGTTTGTCAATATCACGGTTGAGGAGATTCGCACAGTAATAGGCCAGGAGTTGACAGGGGACCACCGCCAGGATTGGATTCAGAAAGTCAAGGGTGGGAGGAATTTCTATGATCTCATCAGCAACGTCACCAATCTCTTTGTCTCCCTCCGTGGTTACGACGATCACGGGGCCCCTCCGACTCTTTATTTCCTGAATATTGCTGATCATTTTTTCATACATATCATCTTTTGGCAGGATTGCCACCGTCGGCATTTCCGGCGTGATCAGGGCGATGGGGCCGTGTTTCATTTCCCCTGCTGCGTATCCTTCCGCATGGATGTACGAGATTTCCTTCAATTTCAAGGCCCCCTCCATGGCGATGGGGTAATTAAACTTCCGGCCCAGGAAAAGCCAATTCTGGCAGGTATGGTATTTCTCCGCGATGGCTTCAATGTGATTGGCTTGTGACAGGATCTTTTTGATCTGCTCCGGGAGCTTCTGCAGCGCACGGATGGTCTCAACCCCTTCGGTCAGTGACAGATTCTGGTGCCGCCCCAGCAGAAGCGCAAGAAGGATGAGGATCGTGAGCTGGGAGGTGAAAATTTTTGTGGAAGCCACCCCTATCTCCGGGCCGGCATGGTTGTAAATCCCTGCCTCGGTCTCACGGGAGATGGAGCTTCCCACGACATTAACGATTCCGAGAAGCCTCGCTCCCTTTCTCTTGGCCTCCCGGATGGCTGCCAGCGTGTCTGCTGTTTCCCCTGACTGGCTGAGGGCGATGATGAAGGTATTGGGAGGAAAGTTGAGCTTCCTATAGCGGAATTCTGATGCAACCTCTACCTCCACATCGATATCAGTCAATTTTTCGAACACATAGCGACCCACGGACCCGGCATAGTAGGAAGTACCGCACGCCACGATAACGAGATGACGGCATTTCTTCAATTCCTCCCAGACGGGCATAATACCGCCCAGTTTCGGGACTCCTTCCCCAAGCTCAAGACGCCCCCGCATTGCGTTCATTACCGTTTCAGGCTGCTCATATATCTCTTTCAGCATAAAATGCGGGAATCCGTTCAATTCGGCATCCTCAGCATGCCACTCCACCGTCTCAATGGACCTCTGGATTGGTTCCGCCCTTGCCGTTGAGATGAGAAAGTCATCCTGCCTGAGTGTGGCGAGCTCATTGTCCTGGAGATGGATCACCTGATTGGTATAACGAACCATGGCAGAAACATCTGATGCCGCGAAATGGCCTTCGTCGCTCACCCCGATGACCAGTGGACTGCCCCGCCTGGCTACCACGACCTCACCGGGCACATCCCGGTGAATAACCGCGAGTCCGAAGGTGCCTTCCACCTGAGACATGGTTTTTCTCACTGCCTCCGCCAAGTCTCCTTGAAACTGAATCCCGATAAGATGGGCCAGGACCTCGGTATCTGTTTCCGAATAGAACCGGCACCCTTCCTTCTGGAGCTTTTTCTTGAGAAAGGCATAGTTTTCAATAATACCGTTGTGCACAATAAATACTTTTTGCGCTTGGTCCGTGTGCGGGTGGGCATTGTATTCTGTTGGTTCTCCATGTGTTGCCCAACGGGTATGGGCAATTCCCATGGTGCCGTTCATTTCCAGTGAATTTATCTTCTTTTCCAGTTCAATAATTTTTCCCACGGAACGCTGACAATTGATCTTTGATCCATCCTGCACCGCGATGCCGGCCGAATCATAGCCTCGATATTCGAGCTGTTTGAGCCCACCGATAAGGATTGACCGAGCCTGCTTTTCTCCCACATAGGAAACGATACCACACATAATTCATACTCCTGTCTTCTCTTGTTGTTCACGGGTATATTCTACCATTATGCTGCGGGAATCGACCAGGGCTAGCCCGGGTTTCTCACCGATCTTCGTCACAGTAGATTATTGGTGAGAAATCCGGGTTAGGACCGAAACTCATAGGTAATGATGGCCCTCGCTATTTCCCTGGACCTGATGCCTAGCTTCTCACCATGGATTTCCAGGACGGCCAGACAAATCCCGTGCGAACCATTATTGGGGACCGCATAGGCGGAGATCCAATCGTACTTGTAACGATCGGAAGGATCATTAATTGTCCCTGTCTTGGCACCCAATTTCAACCCACGAAACGGTTTTCTCCTTCTGAGGCGCCAGAACGATTTCCGGCATGTGCCATAACGTACAGTATCTTCCATCATAGACTGCAAATTTCGCGCCGTTTCTCTCGTAATGGGAACTCCAAGCACACCGGGATGTGCATCATACACCGGCTTTGCCTTTTCGCTGATTTCCTTGATAACCCACGGCTTCATCACCTTCCCCTCATTGGCAATGGCGCAGGAAAAAAGCGCCGCATGGAGGGGGGAAATCCGTGTGCGCCGGTTAAAACCTGACGCAATTTCAGCAATTCCGTATGGGTCTTCGGGGACATCTATGACGCTGGGGGAAAGGGGAAGGTCGAAAAAAATAGGCCGGTTGAAAAAGAACCTGTGGGCATAATCGATAATCGTCTCCCGTCCAAGCGTGTAAATCCCGAGCTTCCCAAACACCGGGTTTACCGAGGTGGCAAAGGCCTTGCGAAACGATATCTTTGTAGAGTACCTGCTCACCTTCTTGGTCAACTGATTTCGGTAAAGGGTATGCCCCCTCCCGAGAAAATTCAGCGTCCTGTTCGGGGTAAAATGGGCCTTTTCAATGGCAGCGGACGCGGAGACAATCTTGAACAGACTGGCCGCCGGAAACCGTGATTCAAGGCAAAGATTTGGGCCCTTTTTTCCATCTTTTCTGTAACTCGCCAATGCCAGGACGCTGCCATCAGAAGGACGGAGCACAACGACGGCCGCCTCTTCCGTTTGCGAGCGCTCCAGGAGACGATAAATGTACTTCTGCAGCCGAGGAATGATGCTCGTCTGAACCATCAGCTCGGCATCATTCCGGCGTATGGAGAAAAAATCAGGGGTAGCACCCTTGTCCCCGAACTGTGCCGACAGGAGAGGCCAAAGCTTCTCCGTGTCAACACCGTCCAATCTCGAGACGGGTTGTTCCGGCTTTTTTGGTTCAGAGTAGCTTGCCTCACTGAAATGGACCAGAATGCGATTCCCACCGTAGACACCCAGGAATATGAGGAGGGAGATCCCCCCAGCATAGAAGGTCAGCAGGAAGATTCTCCAAATCAGTCTCTTCCGTCTTTCTCCCTTCCGCAGGTTGCTCTGATAGGCTCGCCAGTTTTCCGGAGGACCCGATCCTTTCCCCATTACCTCACCTGATCCAGGAAATCAGCATCGTCCATGTAGGGCTTCAGCGCTTCTGGAATCGCGACCCGCCCGTCGGCCTGTTGATAGTTCTCGAGGACTGCCACGACGGTCCTCCCTACAGCAAGGCCAGACCCGTTCAGCGTATGCACGAGTTCGGTCCCCCGTGCCCCTTTCCGTTTGAACCTGATCTTTGCCCTCCTGGCCTGGAAATTTTCAAAATCACTGCAGGAAGAAATTTCCCGGTACAGTCCCTGCCCGGGCAGCCATACCTCAAGATCATAGGTCTTGGCTGAGGAAAATCCCAAATCTCCCGTACAGAGGGAAACAACCCGGTAGGGGAGCTCGAGTCTCCGCAGAATTTCTTCTGCGTTGCGCGTCAGTTTTTCGAGTTCTTCATAGGAATCTTCCGGCCGCGTGAATTTCACCATCTCCACCTTGTTAAATTGATGCTGCCGAATCAGCCCGCGGGTATCCTTTCCATGGGATCCTGCTTCCGAACGAAAACAGGGGGTATAGGAGACATAAAAGATGGGCAGGTCTTCCTCTTGAAGGATCTCTTCTCGATGGATGTTGGTCACCGGAACTTCGGCCGTAGGTATCAGGTAATAATCCCAACCCTGAATTTTGAAAAGATCTTCTTCAAACTTCGGCAATTGCCCCGTCCCGGTCATTGATGCCACATTCACCATGAAGGGCGGCAGGATTTCTGTGTACCCGTGCTCTTTTGTATGGATATCGAGCATGAAATTAATGAGTGCGCGTTCCAGTCTCGCGCCGGAACCTTTATAGAGTGCGAACCGTGCACCCGCAATTTTTGCCGCCCGCGGAAAATCCAGTATCCCCAGTTTCTCCCCGATGTCCCAGTGTGCCAGGGGCTCGAACTCAAAACCTCTTTTCTCTCCCCAGCTTCTGACCACGGGATTGTCTGTCTCATCGCTCCCCACGACCACCGATTCATGGGGCATGTTCGGAATAACCATGAGCAGAGGCTCCAGTTCCTCGATAAAACCGGCAATTTCTTTTTCCTTCTGTTTAATATCCGCTGAGACCTGCTTCATTTGAAGGATCAGCGCGGAAGCATCTGCTCCATTTTTTTTTAAAGAAGCAATCTGCTCGCTCACCTCATTTCGCCTGTGACGGAGTTCCTCCACGTCTGCGAGCCTGTTCCTTCGCTCCCTGTCAAGTGTTTCAAATTTCGATATATTGAGATCGTACCCACGGTTCTTGAGCATGCCCTGGATCGTCTCAAGGTTTGATCGTACAAATTTCAGATCCAGCATGGAATTATCCTCCCGTCTGAGGTGTAGGGCGTAAGATTGTCAGCGCATTATGGGTAAATATCTACTCAAAAAATGTAGTTAAATTCTCTTTTGCTCCTCTTGAATGTCAACTCTCAATCCCGCTAAAGGGGACCAAATCTCAAATCTGGGACAGATTTCTTGTTCTTATTGAGATGCTATCTCTAATACATGATAAACGAGTGATGGTCAAACACTTTGCTCTGCGCCATTTCATTTTGTCCTTTTCATAGATTCATGGTATGATTATTAGTTATATTGTGAATTGCCGTAAACCGGAAACCCTTTTTTTAAACGGTATCAACTCATGACTGCATCCGAAAACCCGAGAACACAAAATCCAGTATGGCGCTTTTTCTGCTCCGTGCGCCTGACCATTGTACTCTTGATCATCCTTGCACTGGTATCCATTGTGGGCACCCTTATTCCCCAGCAGCAGGGATCCATGGCGTTCGCGAGGAATCTTCGCCCGGGCACCCTGAAGATATTCCTCTTTTTTGATTTGTTCGATATCTATCACGCGATCTGGTTCAGATTCCTCATCGGCATCCTGGCACTGAACCTCATCACCTGCTCCATCAACCGGTTCCCCGGGATCTGGAAGCGGTTCAGCGCTCTCCCCAGGCCCGACCGGCAAAGACCCTTTGAAGGCCTGCCCGATGAACTGACAATTGCTACTCCCGGGCAGGCGGAAGCAGTCGCAAAAGATGTGGAACATTTCTTTCGGAAAAAATACAAACGGGTGCGGAGCAAGGCATCAGGCAATATCCATTACCTTTATGGTGAGCGGGGCCGCTTCGCCCATTTCGGCTTTTACCTGGTCCACCTCAGCATTCTCATCATCCTGGTTGGGGCAATCGTGGGTTCCCTGTTCGGGTTTGAGGCGTACGTCAACATTGTGGAAGGGGGCGAGACCGCTTTTGTGAACCGCACAAAGAACATGGATCGCATCCCGCTGGGTTTCACGATCCGGTGTGACCGGTTCACCGTTGACTTCTATGAGAACGGGACGCCAAAGGAATACCGCTCCGACCTTACCTTCCTGGCGGATGGGAAAGTCCTTGAAAAGAAAAGTGCCCTGGTCAACCATCCCGCTCATTTCCACGGCATCACTTTTTACCAGGCCAATTACGGCACGGTGGTCGGTGACCGGGCACGCCTGAAGATCATTAGAAAGACGAGCAAACCTGCCACAACTGCTGTTGAAGTCAAAAAAGGTGAATCCATCCAACTCCCCGGTGGAGAAGGTCATTTCCAGGTTGCCGACATCCGTGAAAATTTTATGAACATGGGGCCGGCCCTCCTCATTCGCGTGCATCCGGATGGAGGACAGGAAAAAAGCTTCTGGGTGTTCCAGGACCGGCCGGAAATCGAGAAACGTTTTCCCGGATTAACCCGAAAGTTCAGCAAGCTCAATCCGTCGGCCTTCAAACCCTACACATTCATCATCGAAAAACTGGATACCCGTTATTATACTGGACTCCAGGTGGCAAAAGATCCTGGTGTAGCCCTTGTGTGGGCCGGTTGCTTTCTCATGGTGGGAGGTTTTTTTATCACCTTTTTCATGTCTCACCGGCGCATTTGGGTCAGGGTAGCGCCCGGGGAAAAGCATACCCTCGTGAGCGTGGCAGGAAGCACAAGCAAGAACCCGGTGGGCCTCGAAAGGGAACTGGAGCACCTGAGCCGCAGTCTTGAAGAACACCTTACCAGGAAAGGAAGGAAGGTTTCATGAACTCGTTAATCCTTAGTTATATCACATTCGTTTATTTCGCAGCTTTCTTTTTTTATCTCCTTATGATGGTCATGGGAAAAGGGGTCTTCGGCAAGATTGCAACCACCATTTGCGTCCTGGGACTTGCGGGCCATATTTTTGCCATAGTATTGCGATGGATCGAATCTTATGATCTGGGGATCGGACACGCCCCCTTTTCCAATCTTTACGAATCTCTAATCTTTTTCTCATTTACAATCATTCTTCTCTACCTGATTGTGGAATGGCGCACAAAAAACCGCACCCTTGGAACATTCGTAACGCCCCTGGCTTCCCTTGCCATGGCGTATGCCTCCTTCTCACCAAATATAAGCAGCCGCATCCAGCCCCTGGTGCCGGCGCTTAAGAGCAACTGGCTTATAACCCATGTTATCACCTGTTTTTTCGGCTATGCGGCCTTTGGCCTTTCGTTCGGGCTTGGTCTCATGTACCTCCTGAAACTGTTGGATCATGATGGCAAGTCGGGAATTTTTCTCCGACTGATTCCCGGCAAAGCTATCCTTGATGAACTTAATTACCAGATGGTAGTGATCGGATTTCTCATGCTGACCCTTGGCATTATCACCGGTTCGGTATGGGCCCATTCGGCCTGGGGCAGTTATTGGAGCTGGGACCCGAAGGAAACCTGGTCTCTCATCACCTGGTTCATCTATGCGGCGGTTCTTCATTCTCGCCTGGTTCACGGGTGGCGGGGTAAAAAGATCGCTATTCTCTGCATGATCGGTTTTTCCTGTGTCCTCTTTACCTATTTCGGAGTAAATTACCTGGCTGGGCTTCATAGCTATGGAAAGTCCTAACGAGTGCCCATCCATACATGGCTATTTTGCCCGATATCATCGTTATGCTCAAACTTTGATCCTCGAAATACCTCAAAGTATTTCTGCGGTTAATCCCGACGTGGCGGGATCGCATGCCCCCGCTCAAAGTCCGGGATCTTCGACTTGATCTCGACTATCTCATTTATGGATGGGCACCGACTAGAAACTCAGCCTAAACAACCTGAAATGCAGCTTGTCCAGATTTTGCATACTTTGAAATCAAGGATACCCAAAAAACCCAAACAGGATATGCTCTCTTTTCTGAGTGATCGGCGGGAGGGCTTTCTGTTTTTGTGATTTATCTATGGGGGAAACCGCAGAACTCCGCTTTGCGGAGTAACTGCGGAGCCCTGCCTATAAATCTCTATAGGCGGGACGTTGATAAGTCACTGAAAAGATTAGCCCGGGAAACTTGGAACCGGAGAAAATGCAACATAGCCTGTAACACTGAATTTTCACTTTAGCGGGATCAATCAAGCATGCAAAATCTGAACACTCCTTTCACGCTGCGTCCACCTTCCTTTATCTTGGACGCCCTGGCCCGGTTAGTCGATGCCGGTTACGACGCACTGATCGTTGGCGGGGCCCTGCGGGACACCCTGCTTAAAAGACCGGTACTTGATTGGGACATCGCGACTTCGGCGGAGTGCAACCGGATCCGGCAGTTGTTCAGTGACCGAAAAACATATCACCTGAGACATGAAACCGTGACTATTGTTTTTCCACATAATCGCTTGGAGATAACACCATACAGGGATCCTAACGGAACACTTGAAGGGGACCTTGCCAGACGTGATTTTACGGTCAATGCGATGGCCTATGATCCCGTAAGAAGAGAATTGATCGACCCGTGGAACGGAAGGAAGGACCTTGCGCAGAGGGTAATCAGGGGCACGGGATACCCTGGCTTACGCTTCCGGGAGGATCCCCTTCGCCTCCTCCGCGGCATCAGATTGGCCGTTGAGCTTGGCTTTGAGATACAGGATCAAACACTTCAGGCAATGGACGTTCACGCGCACCTTCTCCGCCATGTCGCGCCCGAGCGCATACGGGAAGAGTTGGTAAAAATCCTCATGTGCCCTCGCCCTTCCGGGGGGTTCAAGATGCTTTCTGCGCAGGGCCTCCTCAGACACATCATTCCCGAACTATGCGAGGGAAAAGGCGTGGAACAGAACTTCCACCATCAACATACTGTGTTCGACCATGCCTTGGAGACCGTGGAAAAGGTCCCTCCGGTTCTCCATTTACGGCTGTCAGCGCTGCTGCACGATATCGCCAAGCCGCGTGTAAGGACCCTCAAGGGCGATACATGGCGTTTTCTTGGCCATGCAAGAGAGAGTGCCCATCTCGCCCAACAGGTGATGGCAAGACTTCGATTTTCCCGTCTCCTCACGGAAAAAGTTGCCCACCTCATTATGAATCATATGATTGAATACGACTCCCAGTGGAGTGACGGGGCGGTCACTCGGCTGATAGGAAAAGTGGGCAGCGATAGTATCGATGATCTTTTGATCCTCCGCAAGGCAGACCTCGTGGCCCACAGCACCGGCAATGAGCGTGCCCGGCCCATCAAAGAGCTGCAGGAGAGAGTGGCGTCTGCCCTTCAGAAAAAACGGGCTACATCGGTTCTTCAACTTGCCATAAACGGCGATGGCGTGATGAAACTCCTTGACCTGGAACCCGGGCCCCGCGTGGGAGAGATCCTTCAGCATTTACTTGAAATCGTGATCGACAACCCTCATCTGAATAACCCGGACGATCTTCAGGAACTCCTCGAAAGAGCCCCCGTCCTTGAATAAAACGTCCGCAATATCCTTGACCATCTTCTTGCGCTTCTCTATACTGCCCTTTCAAAGAAACACCCGGATCCAAGGGATGAGCACTTTGCGTCATTCCTGCGGAGCAGGTTTTTCAATGACCAACAGATGCTGCACCCAGAAAAAATCTCTTGCAGGATCTGATGGAATGTTAATTGCATCAGTCTCCTTTTTCGAGAGGCACGCACTGCCTGAAACATATTCCAAAAACCGCTGAAACCGAGACAGGAGCTTTACTGCCGCGTGAAAACAAAAGCTGAACTTACCTTTCTTGTGCCCTTTGTTCTGGGCGTCATATTTTTGACTTTTTCCGGATGTGCCACCCATTCACCGGGGAAATCAAGAGCAGATCTCTCATCTCTATCGGTCCAAGGCGATGACGCCCGCGCAATGAAAGACACTCCGGCCCAGGAGAACGCGTCCGGTCAGAACAACAATTCCGAGGCAGCAGCTAGTAGCGGACCGGGAAAAATTATTGAACTTGCTGATAAACCTGAACAGGAAGACAGTCCCGGAAGTACCTGGGTGCTCACTGATCAGGGAATTCCGGAGAACGCGGACGCAGAGATGACCGGCCAGCCCCCTTCCATGTCTGAAGAGGGATTGGAAAAAGAAGAAAAGGGTTCGGAGAATGTTCAACCGGCCGCAACTCCCCGGACTCCCAAAAAAACAAACCAGGAACTGCTCGACGGGGCACTTGAATTCTGCCAGGCATCAAATGATTTCTGGAAGAGAGGAAATCTGGATAACGCCCTTGACGCCCTGGACCAGGCCTATTCCTTGATCCTCAAGGTGGACCCGGATGATAATCCTGAATTGCTTCAACAGCGGGAAGATCTCCGCTTTACCATTGCGAAACGAATCATAGAAGTGTACTCTTCTCGACTCACCGTGGTGAACGGGTACCATAAGGCTATCCCGCTTTCTATGAATCGATACGTGAAACGGGCCATCAGGAGTTTCCAAGGAAGGGAGAAGGGCTTTTTTCTTCAGTCCTACAAGCGCTCTGGACGTTACAGACCTGCCATTCTCAAAGCCCTGAAAAAGGCGGGCCTGCCCGAGGAACTCTCCTGGCTTCCTCTCATTGAGAGCGGTTTTAGTGTCAGAGCATTTTCCAAGGCCAGGGCCCTGGGTCTCTGGCAATTTATTGCCTCCACCGGTTATAAATACGGACTTGAACGGGACCGCTGGATTGATGAACGGATGGACCCTGAAAAGGCTACACAGGCTGCCATTTCCTACCTCAAAGAATTGCACCAAATTTTCGGGGACTGGACTACAGCGCTTGCCGCCTACAATTGTGGGGAAGGTACGGTGCTCAAATGCATTCGCACCCAGCGAGTAAATTACCTTGATAATTTCTGGGACCTTTATGAAAAACTCCCGAGGGAAACAGCTTCCTATGTCCCCAGGTTCCTCGCAGTCCTGCATATCATCCAGAATCCCGAGAAATATGGATTCGCTCTTCCGCCGGTCTCCCCGCCCCGGGAAGCAGAGAAGGTCGCCGTTGACAAGCCGATTCACCTCAAGGCCATGGCCAAAACCATCGATGTGCCTTACAAGGAATTGCTCGATCTGAACCCTGAACTCAAGCGGCATTCCACTCCCGCCCGTGCCTATGATCTAAGACTGCCTAAAGGAAAGGGGAAACTTCTCCTGGCCAAGCTTCCCAGCATCCCCGTGTGGAAGCCCCAGATCCCCGAATTTGTGTATCACAGAGTCCGGAGGGGTGAGGTATTATCCTCCATTGCAAGGAAATATCGGACGAGCGTCAGGGCTATCATGCGATTGAACAGGTTGAGGAGCAGCCGGTATCTGAGGGTGGGATGGAGGCTCAAGATCCCGGTGGGAAGGAAATATATCCTGGCTCAGCACGTTCGACGCAAGAATCAAGGGGAAATCACAGCCCCGCTCAAGGGAGAAACGCGGTATGTAGTAAGGAAAGGGGATTCTCTTTGGAAAATCGCTAACCGTTTTGGCACCACCACGGACGTTATCCAGAGGGCTAACTCCCTTAAAAACGCCCACCTCAGTATCGGCCAGGTACTCATTATCAGGGGTGAATATGCATCCGAGGAACTGGATAATGGAAACGCAAAGAAATACCGCGTCCAGCAGGGAGACTCGCCATTCATGATCGCCCGGCGCCATGAGATGAATCTCTCCGAGTTTCTGCGGTTGAATAGCCTCACGCCCAGGAGCACCATCTTTCCGGGACAGGTAGTTCTCGTCAAAGCAAATTAGTTTCCATCCACATTTCTGAATTGGAAACCCAACTCCTGCCAAAAATGTTATGGGCGGAAGGGGCACGGGGATCTTTTTGCATGCACGAAAACTTTCCTTTGCTGGGAACACGCATACCTCAGGGAATTAGGCGTGCCGGTGGTATTGCAGAGACCTTACCAAGTGCAGCGACGAAACGAGAAAACTGGCAAGAACCCGGCCGCCTTGCTGAGCAACTGTTTCCGCTGCCAGTGTGAGGCACCCTCGTGTTCGCAAAAAGATTGCTGTGCCCCTTCACCATGTATTACAAAAGCACTATGCTGAAATGCCAGATGGAGAGGAAGGACCAGGGGGTTCCTTTCTGGCGGGAATATATTTTGCCTGCGTTTTTGGGACGGCGCTAATATTCTGCAAGGGTGTCCGTGAAAAGCCGACAGAGCGGGTCAATAATCTGGAAGGTTGCCCGATGCGCCTGGCTGGAACGCAAACAATCCGACAGCAGGTTCTAATGCGTTCTGGCTTGCCTGATATTGCCCTTTCAGAAACGAACCCCCTGTCCCTCCCTTGTGCATATCCCGCCCAACGGTGCACCAAACCTCAATTGCATAATTTGATTAAGGTCCGCACCTGAGAAGGGGCACGGGCATCTTCGCTATGCTTGTTTAAGGCTGCCGGGGTTATTTTTTGAGGAGAGCTAGCTTCTTTGAAATGTTATCATGGATCCAGTGGCTGTCCCACCATTCTACGGGGTTTACAAAAATGCCACCCACCATGACCGCAAAGTGGAGATGATCTCCGCCCGCCAGTCCTGTTCGGCCCGTTTCACCAATAGTATCCCCTTTCTTGACCGTATCTCCGACCGCCACATCAATCTTGCTCAGATGTGAGTAGGAAGACATCAACCCCTGACCATGATCAAGGATCACGGTGTTTCCATAGATACCCATGCGGCCGCCAAAGACCACCTTCCCGTCATTGGCAGCAGGAACCTTGGATTGGGCAATGGAGGCCAAGTCTACGCCCATATGGGTTTCCCTGTCCACCTCTTTCCCGTGGTAATAGTATCTCCGCCGGTCACCAAACGTGGCCATGCTGGCGGCATTTTTCAACCGTACCCAAGTCCCCTCCCAGAGCCTGTCGGTGCTGCTCTTTTTCCCCAGTTCATTGAATGCGAGGGTATTCTTCTTTCTCAGCTCTTTATTGATTTTCAGAAATTTTTCCAGGGGCGTCGCCTTGTCATCAATGGAGTAGAAGGAAAAATAAGGCAGAACTGTCGTCAGGAAATGATCACTGATGTTCATCTTTTCAACGCGGAACCTCTTCTTCCTGATATGGTAATTGAACGTTGTAGTTGACCGATTGCCGGCCTTGTCTTTTGCCCAAAGGTAAACGGATGGATAGGAAACCAGATCCTGAGGAACTGCGAAATAACAGAGATGGGCTTCCTTATCAGAACCTTCCCCTGCCGGGTACCCTGGAAAGTAGTAGTCATTCACATACACACCACTTTGATCAGTATCTGATGATACCCGGTAGACAACCAGTCCTGTCCCGCCAAGGTTGATATAATTTTGTCTGGAAAGCACACGGATGGCAGGCGGCAGCGTGTCCACTGTCATCTTATGCTGGAAAACAGAGAGATTGCCGTCACCTCCGTTCCGCCGGGAATAGTCCCAAACTCTGGCGTAAAGATCTGCACGGCCCTGGGCGAGATTCATCTTCTTGGGATCAAGAAAAATCTCGGTCGAAAAGGTGTGCACCCCCCGGCGGTTCAGGATTCCGTGGAAAGGGAATTCTTTTTCGAGTATACTGACTTTCCTGCCCTCCTGGTCCACTGAAATCTTGAGTTTCCTGAGTCCCCTGTTTTCATCCCCCACTCGAATGGTGAAGCTCTGCCTCCCGGAGAGATATTCAGGCAGTGGTTCTACCACGACACTCGGCGGCTGGCCTTCAAAGATGCATGCCAGGAACCAGCCAAGTGATCCAACCCCCACAATGAGGACGACAACAATAAACAGAACAGTAACTTTCTTTCTCTTTTGCATAGAATAGAGCTCTCCTTGAAATAGTTTCCAAAAAGCCTAATGAAATGTCCCCTCTTATCAACGCGGAGGGGATCATGTTCGCGCTGCAGCCCCTGCGTTCATCAGTCCATAGCAATTATTGACGACGAAGGCAAATATTTTGTATGGTCTGGATAAGCAGATGCCGGTCGCTGTGTAATGAGACAAACTGTACTTCCACCGGAAAAGGGGCATGGGGATCTTTTAAAAAAACTGCTGTGGCCCTTGTTGGGTACACTTCTTTAAAGTTCCCTTCTGAGATGGTACAATATGCTCATCACATCAGGAGGAAAGAACCCATGGAACAGACATATCATGTTGGGGTGGTTGGTTCCGGCACCTGTGCCGAGGACCTTTATACACTCGCCAGAGAGATAGGATATGGAATCGGAAAGCGCGGCTGGACGCTCATCTGCGGTGGCCTCGGGGGCATTATGGAAGGCGCTTCCCGGGGGTGCTTCGAGGCGGGAGGAGTGACCGTGGGCCTCCTCCCAGGCTCTCGTAAACAACAGGCAAATCCGTACATCCGGATTGCAATTCCCACCGGCCTCGGCGACGGCAGAAATCTTCTGGTCGTCCGTGCTTCCGACATCCTGATAGCCATTTCTGGCGGCCATGGAACTCTTTCCGAGATCGCCCTTGCCTTGAAGACAGGAAAAACCGTTGTGGGCATCAGGACCTTTGAAAACATTGAAGGGATTATTCGTGTATCCACTCTCGAAGAGGTATTGCAGATCCTTGAAGCTAACAGCAACACACAGCCCTGATAAACCGGTTCTTGCTTACTTTGATGTCCAAAGGCTGATTCAAACACCTACAGAATATGCCCCTTTATGCTTAAACCTGTTCATAAGGTGCTGACTCCAAAATCGCCGGTTATTTCTTTTACCTTTCCTATGATCTCTTCCGGATCGAGAGTCACAAAAATTCGATTTTTCATCAGCATACGCCCGTTCACAATGACATCTTTCACGTCGGCTCCGCTGGCAGAATAGACCAGCGTGGAATAGGGATCATAAAGCGGCTGGAGGTGGGGCGCATCAAGGTCCACTACGATAATATCCGCGCGTTTCCCTTCCTCAAGGGTTCCGATTTCGTTTTCAAACCCGAGAAGGGAGGCACCCCCTGCGGTAGCCATCCTGAGGACTTCTCGTGCGCTCAGACAAACCGGATCCATAGCAGACACCTTCCCCAACTTGGCGGCAGTATCCATTTCCAGAAAGAGATCAAGATCATTGTTGGAGGCGCTTCCATCCGTTCCGATGCCCACTTCAATACCCGCTTCCATCATTTTCCTGACAGGCGCAATACCCGAGGAAAGCTTCATATTGCTCTCAGGCACATGGACCACCTTGACCTTGTGTTGTGCGAGCAGTTGCATTTCTTCGTCATCCAGGTGAATAGCATGGGCTGCAACAAGGCGAGAGTTGAGAAGACCGATATCGTGCAGGTATCTGACCGGCCTCCTTTCGGTTTTTTCCATGAGCGTTTGCACTTCCTCAAGCGTTTCAGACACATGAATCTGTAAAGGTGCCGGTCCCTCCAAAGAAATTTCGAGCGCTCTCTCCAGGGTGTTCCTGGAACAGTTCACGGGACTGTGGCAAAACAATCCGGGCTGAATCAGGTCTGAAAAGCCTTTCCATTTCTCCAGAAAATCTCTTGCAACGTTCAAGTTCTCCTGCGGGTTCGGAACACCGGGAGCGGGAAAATCAATAATCCCTTGGGCGATCAGCGCCCTGAGCCCGGCTTCATGTGTTGCCCGGATCGTCTCATCCTGAAAAAAATAGCCGTCCATGAAACAGGTTGTCCCTGATGCAATCATCTCGAGGCATCCGAGCAACGCACCCGCGTAAACGGTTATGGGATTCAAAACCTCTGCTTCGAGCGGAAAAATCTTCTCAAAGAGCCATTGTCTCAGGGGAAGGTCATCAGCATATCCCCTGAACAGGGTCATGGCTGTGTGGGTATGAGCGTTTACAAGGCCTGGCAATATGATTCCGCGCGAGGCATCAATTCGTTCTCCGTGCCGATACTTCGGGCCAGTGAAATCCTCGTCCACTCCTATCTTTTCGATGCGACCATCCTTTATGGACAGGACGGCATTCACCAAGGGCTTCTCTCCCTTAACCATACTCAACAACGTGCCACCATGTATCAGCAGATCCGGGCCCGGTCCGCCTTTGGGGGACCGGTCACTGCAGCCTGACTCATCTACATTCATATGCTCCTCTTTTCCCATTCACGGGTCTCATACCAAAAGTCCTTGACTCATGGAAAAAAACTGGCTCTAATGTTTCGTATTTTATGCACCCTGGAGGCATCGAATATCCCGTGTCCATTATTGCTCCATTTCGGGGATCCACATATCCGCTTGAAAACGATGAAGACTTCTCAAGATTCGTTGCGCCTCCGTATGATGTCATTTCCCCTGAGGAACAGGAAGCCCTTTACCAGAAAGATCCCCACAATATCATTCGGCTCATCTTCGGCGAGAAAAAGACCGGGGATTCCGATTGGGACAACAAGTATACAAGGGCGGCTGATTATTTCACACGCTGGGAAATGCAAGGGACTTTGAGCCGAGCGGAACGCCCCTGCCTTTATGTGTCTTCCATGACCTATGACCCGGGAGACGGTGAAGCAACAAAAACGCGATGGGGGCTCATCGCTCTTGTCCGTATTGAGGAAGAAGACTCAGAAATCATCCTTCCCCATGAAAGGACCTTTTCTGCACACCGGGATGACCGGTTGCGGCTCATGCGCTCATGCAACGCGCAGTTCAGCCAGATTTTTGCCCTGTATGAAGACCCCGAAAATATGATCATGGGTACCTGTCAAAACGGCATGCACATGGAACCCCAGATCTCTTTTGACCTGGAGGACGGAAGTTCGCATCAGATATGGATCATTGAGGCGCCGTCCGTTGCTCGAAAGATTTCCCGCGCGTTTCTCCCGAAGGCGCTCTTTATCGCCGACGGTCATCACCGGTATGAGACCGCGCGAAACTATAGAAATATGATGCGCACTAGATACGGCAGAAAACCAGCAAACCGCTCTTACGAATTTACGATGATGTACCTCTCCAACATGAATGACGAAGGCCTGACCATCCTTCCTTCCCATCGTCTTGTAAAAAGCGCTCCGGGTTTTGACTTGAAGAATTTTCTCTCCCGGATTGAGGCGTGGTTTACCGGTGAAAAAATCCCCCTGCCCCCCGGAGATCCGGCCGCCGGTTCCCAGGCTTTCAGGACCGCCCTTTCAAAAAAAGGAGAGTCCAACACGGTCATTGGATTTTACCATGAAGACGCGGAAAACGGGTATCTTTTCTCCCTGAAGAAAGGGATGCGGGATCAAATGGGGGATGACCTCCACCCGGCCCTCAAGAACCTCGATGTCCTCGTTCTTTCCCGTTTCCTGCTTCAGAAGGCTTTGGGTTTCACCAAGGCGGACCTGGACGATGAAAAGGTCTTTCAATACCAAAGCAGTGTAACATCAGCGCTTTCCCTTGTTCATTCCCATGATTTTCAAATGACCTTTTTGCTGAACCCGACAAAGATGGCACAGGTGAAAGAAATTGCAGGCCTCTCACTCGTGATGCCCAGAAAATCCACCTATTTTTTTCCAAAGGTATTGACCGGCCTTGTCCTCAACAAGATCGACCCCTATGAGATCATCCAAACTTCCTGACATAAGACTTGGCCCCAATGAAACTGTCGACACGCTCTTGGATGGGCGTCTGAAATTAGTCCAGTCAAGGCAGGGATATCGCTTTTCAGTGGACGCCCTCTTCCTGGCTGAATTTGTGACAATAAGAGCCGGCGACTTCCTGGTTGACCTGGGAACCGGTTGCGGCGTTATTCCCCTCATTCTCCTGTTGACTACACCCTTGCGACATGCCCTGGGAATTGAAATCCAGCCCGACCTGGCCCAGCAGGCGTCGAAAAATACAGTGGCCAATGGTCTTTCCCGGGATATGAAAATCCTCCTCGCAGATATCCGCCACCCACCCCTTTTTGCAGAGACCGCAGATGTTGTTACCTGCAATCCACCCTACCGCAAATCCAAGAGCGGTCGTATCAACCCGAACGCATCCCGTGCCATTGCACGGCACGAAATTCTCGTTTCTCTTGAGGGCATCCTTGCATCAGCTCGATATCTCTTGAAAATAAAAGGCAGGTTTACAATGATTTATCCTGCTGAAAGGCTTATTGATCTCCTGAGTCAAGTGAGACGCTTCAATCTGGAACCCAAACGGCTCCAAGTGGTGTATCCTGACCTCCACTCCAGCGCCAAACTGGTCCTTCTGGAAACGGTACTGGAGGGCAACCCTGGCCTGGATATTCTCCCACCCATCCTCGGCCAAGGGAGATACTCAATCATTGCCCCAGTCTAAACTCGATCCTCTCCACTGCCTCCTTTCCCAGCGCCTGGATCAGCTTTTCCCTGATATCCTGTTCCTGGAACCGGAGTTCCTGGAGCCAGATGGGATCCGACACTCCCACCCGCAACACGCGCTGCTTTATCCACAGCGGTTTTGCGTGTCTTGCCACCGTAGGCCCAACGACTCCTTCCCACACCTTCCAGATCTTGGCGTTATCCATATCGAAAGGGAGACCGCCTTCTTTGAACATCTTCTCCAGGATTTCTTTCAGGGGGCTCAATGAGGTTTTTCGTTCATCCATAGCTCAAACATATACGGAGATGATTTTCAAGTCAAGAATACTGAAGGGCATTAGGCCTTGACGAGACGATGATTTCGCGATATGCTGATTTATAAATACGTTTCTGAAATTCTCTATGGGGTAATACTATGGCGTGGGATTGGGAAAAATTACAGCAGCAAAAGAAAAGCCACGGGGGAGCCGGACCTCCAAAGGTGGACGAAATGTTTGAAAAAATCAAAGGCATGCGGGGAAAGTTTCCCGGTGGCGCCTGGATGATTGTCGTGGCTATTATCATAATCCTCGTGGGATCAAGCTGTTTTTTTACGGTTGGTGTTGATGAAGTCGGCGTGGTCCAGCGTTTTGGGAAGTACGTGAGGACCACACCGCCCGGACTCAATTTCAAACTTCCCAGCGGGATTGAAAAAGCCACGAAGGTACCGGTCAGGCACATATTCAAAGAGGAATTCGGTTTCAGGACCTTGGAGGCAGGAGTCCGGACCCGCTATGCAGCAGGATCCGCTTATCTGAACGAATCCCTGATGCTAACGGGTGATCTAAACGTGGCTGTTGTTCCGTGGGTACTGCAATACCGGATAAACAAGCCTTATGATTACCTGTTCAAGGTGCGGGATGTGAACGGCATCCTCAGAGACCTGACGGAGGCCACCATGCGAGGCGTCGTCGGAGATAGAAGTATTAATGATGTCATTAGCAAAAGGGAAGAAATCGCAGTAGAGGCCAACGTTGCGCTGCAAAAGGAACTGGATGAGGCCCAACTCGGAATCAAGGTAGTAACCATAGAGATGAAGAAAACTAATGTTCCAGAAGCAGTGCAACCTTCCTTCAATGAGGTAAATGAGGCCATCCAGGAGAAGGAAAAGATGATATATCAGGCCAAAAGGGCCTATAATGAGGTCATCCCGGAAGCAAAAGGAAACGCCGCAAAAACCATCAAAATGGCGGAGGGATATGCCATATCGGTGGTCAACCGGGCCCAGGGTGACGCAGCACGATTTCTTGATCTTTATGATGCCTACAAGCAGGCCAAGAATGTCACCAGACGCAGGCTTTACCTGGATGCGATGCAGCAGATCTTGCCGAAACTGGGGAAGAAATACATTTTGGATGAAAGCCAGAAAAGTATCCTCCCCTTGCTCAATCTGGGGCAAATTGGAGGTGAAAAAAAATGAAAGTCAAGTTCTTGTGGATTTTTCTGGCCATTGCCCTTATCGCTGTCTATTCATCGGCATTCACAGTTGATGAGACTGAACAGGCTATTATCACTCAGTTCGGGAAACCCGTGGGCCAGCCCATCAAGAAACCCGGGCTCTATTTCAAGATTCCCGTTATACAGCTTGCAACCTATTTTCCCAAGAATCTGCTCAACTGGGACGGTGAACCCGGCCAGGTCCCGACCCTCGACAAGACGTATATATGGGTGGATACCTTTGCCCTCTGGAAAATTGTGGATCCTCTCAAATTTTTCGAGACCGTAAACAATCTCACTGGGGCACAGGGCCGGCTTGATGATATTCTGGATGCAGCGGTTCGAAACCTTATAACTTCCTTTCCACTTATTGAAACAGTGAGGGAAACGAACCGGAATCTGACGAGCTTGAGCATGATGGTCGATCAGCAAAAAATAGGCGGTTCGCTTGGTAAAGTAACCATGGGCAGGAAAAAGATTACCCTGGCAATGTTGGCACAGGCGGAACCCAAGGTTGAAAAATTCGGGATTAAGTTGATCGATGTGAAAATAAAACGCGTGAACTACGTGGAAAGCGTGCGCAAATCCGTTTATGGAAGGATGATCGCCGAGAGGCAACAGATAGCGGAAAAATTCCGGTCAGAGGGCAAAGGGGAGGCGAAAATGATCGAAGGAGACCGCGATAGGGACCTGAAGAGGATCACCTCGGAGGCCTATAGAACAGCCCAGGAGACCAAAGGAAAGGCCGATGCACAGATGACCTTGATTTATGCCCAGGCATACAATAAGGACCCGGAATTCTACTCATTTGTAAAAAGCCTTGAGACCTATGAAAGAGGCCTTGACAAAGATTCTTATCTCTTGCTTTCTACGAAAAGCGACCTGCTGAAGTATTTCGAACAATACGAAAAGGCCGCTGCCGTCAAATAGTTTTGAACGTCCCACGTCCCAACAACCTTGGAGAAAATAATGGTCAGGACTGAAATCGCGTTGTTTCTCAGGAACATCCCCGGTGAATTGGGCAAGCTGGCCACCCTGCTCTCGGATGAAGGCATCAACATTGACGCCCTCACCATTCAGGATGCCTCCGGGTATGTGCAGCAGATTTTCAAGGCCAGAGGAAAGTCCTTGAAAAGGATCGCACCGGCTGCAAGCTATGGCTCCATGCAGAAAGATTCAGCCGATTTCGCCCTCATACGCCTCCTGGTGGAAGACACGGACCGGGCCATTGACCTGCTTTCCAAGGAAGAGTATCTCTTCGATATTATGCCTGTGATCGCCCTTGAAATCGAAAACAAACCCGGTACCCTCGCAAAGATGGCGAAAAAATTCGGCGAGGAGGGGATCAACATCAATTATGTTTACGGATCAGCTCTTCCGGGCGGAGAGAAGTCGCTCTTTATTTTCTGTCCCGAGGATATCGATCTGGCTGCACGAATTTTCAAGGATGATTCATAACTGCTCAGGTTGCTCTTTTTGTAGCCTATCTCCCTGAGCAGTTATGGATAATTCCTGAGCGGACCCTCTTCCAGCGCCTTTTCGATGAGTCCGATGTCTTCAGGCACATCAACTTCAAGGGAGTTGTAGGGCGTTTCACTCACCTTGATCCGGAACCCGTATTCCAACGCCCGCAATTGCTCCAATTTTTCCGAGATCTCGAGCACTCCGGGTTGTAAACGGGTAAACTGCAGCAAGAAATCAGTTCGGTATGCATAAAATCCCAGATGCTTATAAAAGGCAATAGACCCTTCCAGTCTGTCTCGAACAAATGGTATGGAGTATCGGGAAAAATAAAGGGCATAGCCGGTTCTGTCTGTCACTACTTTCACGTGGTTTGGGTTTTCTTTTTCTTTCTCCCGGAGCACCCTGCACTTGAGGGTCGCCATGGGTGCAGCATTTTCCTGAAAGAAAGGTGCTACAAGGCCTGATATCATGGCTGGTTCAAAGATGGGTTGATCTCCCTGGATATTCACAATCAGGTCTTTCCTTGCTATCCCCAGGGTAACAGCGGCTTCTGCTATCCGGTCGGTTCCCGATCGGTGCTCACTGCTTGTCATGACCGCCTTTCCCCCGAAGCCCTGAACCGCCTCAAGAATACCCACGTGATCCGTCGCCACATAGGTGTCTGATATTTCTGCACACTGCAGCGAGCGTTCATAGACATGCTGAATCATGGGTTTCCCCTTTATCAGGGCAAGGGGCTTCCCCGGAAACCGTGTTGAGTCATAGCGGGCGGGAATAAAAGCGAATATGTTCATGTTTTCAGTCGTATTCAGGATTCCCTGGAAAAGAATCCTCAGGGTTCCATATAGCTTGCACAGGCATCTTCAGATTCCCATGCGGTTACCTTGTTGACCCGCACGTCTCCACGGTTAAGTTTGCCGGACAGGTACTTGAAAATGTGGCAGGCAATATTCTCCGAGGAAGGGTTATTGTCCCTGAATGGCTCCAATTCATTCAGAAAACGATGATCCAGTGTCCCCAGAGCTTCCCTTGTCGCCTGTTTCATTTCGCCGAAGTCAACTAGCAGGCCTTCCTTTCTTAGGGTCTGCCCCGTAATGTACACCTCTATCTTCCAGTTGTGCCCGTGGAGGTTCTCACAAGCCCCGTGAAATTCCCGCAGTTGGTGTGCCGCGGCAAACCGGGATGTCACTTTCAATTCATACATCAGAGGTTCCATCCTCTCCTTCTTCCGCCAGCTCCTCAGGCGTGAAGGTCTTCCCACATTCCGTGCATTTGCCATCCACAATTATCCCCGTGCAGTTACCATCCGGACACAGGACGCGGTTTTCGAAATCCAGGTCAGCCTCCTCCCCGTTTGTTGAATTTGATTCATCCGCATAATCCAGGAGAGCTCCACATTGCATACAATACCGCGCTTCTTCCGGCATCGCAGCTCCGCAATCCGGGCAGGTCTTTCCGGGGATTTCCTTTTCACAGTAAGGGCATTTCATCTCTTCTCTTCCTTTCCAAATCAGAAAAAGTTATTTCCAAGCATCATCTTTGGTTGCACAATAAAATTAATTTTCTTCTTTACAGAAATGGTGTCAAGGTTTTTTTGCGATTAATCCAACCACCGCTCCTGGCCCTCCGTCGGCCTGCTCCAGGCTATCATTTTTCCAATCTCCGCCCATGATCGGACCCGTATGAACGGATGAGGCTTTTGGTTCCACGGCTGTTCGAACACGATGGGCGTCACCTGTGCCGTTGCGAGCAGGTAGCATGTATCGAGGCGGTCTTCCACAAAATACCTGATCCCATGTTCGAGAAGGATCGGGATTTTCTCTTCGTGTGTACCGGTCGCCTCCAGACGGATCAAATTGCGGTCCACTCCTTGCAATTGCTGGAGTACCCACTCATAGATGGCCGATCTCCCGGGCCTCGCGGTAACCAGGAAAATCGGTCCTTCCCCGGTCAGGAGACTGAGGACCTCTACGGCTCCCTTAATGGGCCTGATTCCCATCTGGATCGGATCATCAAGGATTCTCTGGATAATGTCCCTCGCGATCTCCTTATCTATATCAATAACTTTCCTGAAGTCATACTCCGTTATATCCTCGTAGGCAACCTGTACATGGTATTGCTGTCTCGCGGTTTCCACGAACACACGAAACGTGTCGGCCAGGACACCATCGATGTCAAAAGCCAGCTCACGGGGTAAAATATTTTTCACGCTTTCTTCTTCTCTTTTCTTCGCCGGAAGTGGTTCCCGCCCAAAGAGCACATTACCGGTCAATTGAAACGACCCTTTCAGATTTCTTCTTTTTCCTTTTCGCCTCATACAACCGTTCTTCAGCCCGCTTCAACAGTGAGGAAGAATCCTGGACCCCGGCATCCTGGATATGGGCTATTCCGAAGCTCACAGACAACCTTACTCTCTCGCCATCGTGGACCGGAAGATTTTTGGACAGGTACTGATTCAACCGATTCATCATTTGATGCGCTTCATCTCGCTTGTTTCCCGGAAGGATGATCACAAATTCATCCCCGGCAAATCGGGTCACAATGTCGCTTTCCCTGCTCATCCGAACCAGTTGGGTTCCGACGTATTTCAGTACGGTGTCCCCAACATCATGGCCGTACCGGTCATTGAGAGATTTAAAATCATCCAGGTCTAGAAACGAAACTGCCAGCGGCGTTTCATATCGGAGTGCCCTGTTGAATTCTCTTCGCAAAATCAACTCCATGACCTGCCGATTAATGAGTCCTGTGAGCGGGTCACTGGAACCCGCAAGCCTGATCTTCTCATGAGCAGCAACATTCGAAATGCAGATGGAAAGGATGACCGACAGCCGCTCCAGGAGGGAAACATCCATTCCCGGATGATATCTTTCCGGTGCATAGTCTCCACAGTTAAGGCTCCCGATGATATCGGCCTCCTGCCTGAGTGGTATGAGCGCAAGGGACCGGACCAGGTATTTTTCATGGTCAGGGAACAACTTGTAGTAAGGGGTTAAATCCCCGTTGATCAGTACCGGACGAGTCCCACTGCCTATAAGACTTCGAAAGGCCTCCGGCTCGATAATATTCAATTTCTTATCGAGCATCCCCGAGGTTCCCAGTTGCTTGAGCAAGTGGGCAACATGGTTTTCCTGCATGAGCGACAACCACACATAAGGGATGTCAAATGTCTTTCGTATCTCCATAAGGAGATTTTCAAACAGGTCCTGGAAATTCAAAATGGATAAAATACGAACTTCCACCTCAAAGAATTTTCTCTCAATTTCCTCATTCCTTTTTACTCGCTCAAGGATTTCTTCAATATCATTCATATTCATTTTCCTTCAGCCTAATGCCCAATGCGTGACGCGAAAATACTATCCCGCATCCCTTTCCCTTCCAACCCGAGGGAGGCGAACAATAAACGTGGTGCTGTTCTTCCCCCCTTCTATTATTATCTTCCCTTTCAAGAGACGGACAATCCGGTTGGTAATATACAGTCCCCGTCCCTCAACCTCTCCTTCAAGCAGTCTCACCCTGTCCTCATGAGAAATCTGGCCGCTGTTGCTGATTTCTGCGCAGGCCCACTCCCCGTCTCCATAGGTTCGGATGGCTAGAAACCCTCCCCTGAGCGGGACCGCCTTTGTGGCATTGTTTAACAGATTATCAAAAACCCGTTCCAGATGCATGGGGTAACAACTGACGGACAGTCTCGATTCAAAAGGCCCCTCCTTCAATTCCACATTCTGTTTCAGTTGTTCTTTGATTGCCTCCCTGTTGATGTCAAAACGGCGCCGCAGGACATCTGACAAATCAACAATTTGTTCCTTTCCCACTTCATGGATACTCAAGGAGAGCTCTTGCAGTCGGCTCGTTTCCTCCAAAAGGATGTCGGTGTATCGGCGGATCTGATCCTTTGATGTTTCATCGGGTTCTCTTTCAAGCAGGGCCTTCAGCCTCCTGGCGAACCCGGCCGCCGCGATGGCGGGATTCTTGAAATCATGCAGGATATCATCCAGCCTCTCCATCTTCTGCGCTTTGATCAATTCCCTGCCCAGGAAGAGGAAGAGTTCTATCTCGTCCTCACGGTATCGTAATCTCTGTTCGAGGGCGTCAAACGTTATGAAGTGGGTGACTTCCCCTTCCACAAAGAGGGGAATATAAAGGATGGAGTTGATATTGTGCGCGCGAGCGAATTTTTTCATCTGTGCTGAAATCAGTTCAGTTTTCTGTGGGTCAACGACCAGGATATAGGAGGAAGTAACAAGTTCGTAAGTGGAGTTGCCCTGATAGTCCCTCAGGTTCAGGATCACTTCAAAAGCAGGCTCTTTTCCTGCCGGGAATTTCATGCCGATACTGTGATAACTTCCTTGCTCGGGATAGGCAGCCTCGAGGATCACGTGATTGTAATCAGGCGTCACAAAAAAAAGGGCACAGCTCTGGACATTCACCATGTCGGCCAATTCGGGAATAATCCTGTTGAACACCTCCTTCATCTTGATACCGCCCCTTCTCCCGAGGGTCTTGAAGATATGCTGGACAATGGAATCCTTTTTCTCGTTTATCCGGTGCATTGAGAGAATCTTTTTTCGTGCTATTACGAAACTGAGTCGTTTTGCCATCAGGTTCGCGATCTGGATTTCAAGCGTGGAAAACATGCGGTCCTTTTCCCGGTAATAGATCTGGATAACTCCCACGTTACCCCTTTCATGGGGGAAAAAACGTGGAATTTCAAGGGGGACCGCCAGCAGTGAATGGACACCCTTGCGGTGGATGACATCCTTATCCTGATATCGACCTTCATTAAGAATATTGGGAACCAGGCACGGTTTTCTACTCTTTACCACTTCACCGGCGATGCTCCCCTCGAGTGGAATGTACGTCTCTCTCGAGTGTTCATCCAGGGGAAACGATCCGTAGCTGAGCATCTGCTCGGTAAGGGGATCATATATCCTGACGGAAGCTGACTGGGCACCTAGAAAACCGACCATATACCGTGTCGCGATTTCAAGAATTCGAGGTTCGGACAGATCAGGATCAATATCGACGATTTCATCGACCTGCCGGATAACTTGGTCAAGAAAGCCTGCTATGACATGCTCCTCCAACCAGTCCGGGAGCAGGGCCCAGAAATCCTCACCGGCCTCGAGATTTTTCGCCCATGGTTTCCGCTTGACGGCCTTGACCAGATCATGCAGTTCTTTTAACATTCCTGTTTCCCTGATGGGTTTCCGTTGCGCAAAATGCCTTCAATTTCTAACAGGTAGCTGGGGAAAAGTCAAGTGCGCCCCTTTGCGCCAAGGCACCTCCATCACTCGGCCTTTGGGATAAAATTCGTGGTAACCTTCGGGGTGAATTCGCTCTCGGTAAAGATGGTGGAATTTGTGGAAAGGAATATGAGTATTGAGGCGACGTTCCCGGTCCTTGCATGTGTTTCAGTGTTCCTGGTGGACGTTGTCCTGTATCTCATTTATCACACGTCAAATCAAGCAACAGCGTAAACAAGGGCCCTTTGGCTTTTTGTTTCAGCCGAAGGGCCCCATGTCATCCTTCTTGCCCTCAGCCTGCTTTTACCGTGATCTGTCTTGGTTTTGATGTTTCCGCTTTCGGTAAGACAATCTTCAATACGCCGTCTTTAATACTTGCTTCAATTTTCTGCTGATCAATGACATTGCTCAGCGTAAAGCTCCGGTAATAATCCCCTGACCGGTATTCCGTGTAGACAGGCATTGCATTCTGTTCTTCCTCCAAAACCTTCCCACGAATGGTGAGCTCGCTGTCTTCAAGATGAATTTCAACCCCATCATTCGTCACGCCAGGCATGTCCGCGGTAAGAACTAGAGATTCATTGTTTTCAAAAATATCCACAGCGGGGATGAATACCGGACGTCGCTGGGTAGGTTCACCTTTTGATTCCATCTCTTTTTTTCCTCGCAGTTCAAGATTTTTTTCCATGGAAGCCACCCCCTTTCACTCTACCTTGATCTCGATTTTCTTGGGCTTAACCTCCTCGGCCTTCGGTAGTGTCAGCCGCAGAATTCCATCCTTGGTTTCAGCTGCCGCACCGTCAGCTAAGATCCTGGTGGGAAGCGTAACCGTCCGGCTGAATTTCCCTTCTCCCCTTTCACGGCGATGATAACTGACGTCCTCCCCTTCGGGTTCCGCTTTACGTTCCCCCCTGATCAGGACCGTATCCTCTTCCACCGTGATGTCGAGGTCCCTTCCTGCTATGCCCGGGAGTTCCGCCGTGATATACACATTATCATCATCCTGGGTTACATTCACCGCTGGGAAGACACCTGCATTCCTTACCGGCGTCCGTTCACCGAAAAAGCGGTCGAAAAGCATATTCATTTCTCCCTGCAGTCTGTTCAGTTCCGTAAATGCCGTGGTTTCAAATGGATCTCTCCATCTCAAAATAGCCATGCGATCACCTCCTTTTGAAATCTCCTTCTTATTTCGGGTTTTCGCGTCGTTTCCTACAACCCGAAACAGCAGATTCACTCACATCGAAATTTTCTGCCATTAATACACCTCGATGATACGGCCGCGCGTTCCGTCATTCAGTGTGTACCAAATAAATAATTCGTATTTCGAAAATGTCAAGAAAGGTGGGTGAATTTCTGGCGGGAAAACTTCCGTGACTGATACCACAGAAAGAGGAGCGCTGAAAGGAACCCACCCATAGCGTCAGCACAGAGGTCAAAGAAGCTTGCGTCCCGGCCGGGAACAAAGAACTGGTGTGCCTCATCAAAAAAACCGTAGACACCCACGAGAAACGTGACCATGATCACGCGTTTTCTCAAAGACACTTTTTTTCCGGCACGGAAAGAGGACGCAAACAGGAAGCCCAGCAACCCAAATGCCACAGCATGTTCTACCTTATCCTGTCCCCAGAACAAGTCCGGGGTAGGAAGGCTTGGTTTTGAAGAAAGCCAATAGAGTACGGCCATCCACAAGAGGGCCAGCACCCGGTAAAGCCAATACTGTTGTGGGTTGCCAATCAAATGCTTCATGTAAATTGGGACCTCAGATGAATCCCTTCTGTCCGAGGAACAGCAGTACTTCCTGGGCTGCCTCATCCGGACCAAGCTCTGTGGTATCAATACGGACCTCAGGGTCTTCCGGCTCCTCGTAAGGATCATCAACACCGGTAAACCCCTTGATCAAACCCGCCCTGGCCTTAGCATACATTCCCTTCCTGTCACGCTTTTCGCATTCATCTAGAGGGGTTGCAACATATACTTCAACAAACCCTCCATATTTTTCAATGGAGGACCGGATCTCTTCGCGTGTCGTTTCATAAGGGGCAATCGGGGCGCAAATAGCTATTCCGCGATTCTTGGTGATCTCACTTGCCACGAATCCGATGCGCCGGACATTGATGTCCCGATGTTCCTTGGAAAAGCCAAGCTCGCTGGAAAGGTTCTGCCGCACGATATCACCGTCAAGGAGCGTTACCGGCCTGTCACCCAATTCAAGGAACTTTGAAAGCAGCACTTTGGCGATGGTGGATTTGCCCGCTCCGGAAAGACCGGTCAGAAAAACCGTGAACCCCTGTCGCCGGGGTCGGGGATAGCTTTTTTGGAGTTCGTCAAGGACTTCGGGAAAGGTAGCCCATTCAGGGACCTTCCGGCCTGATCTGGTGCGGTTGCGGATATCCGTGCCCGATAAGGTCAAGGTCTGGGTTTCGGCGGGAACCTGTTTGAGTCGTCGATATTCATCTTCAAAGGGGAGGTATACCACCTCGTCAAACAGGAGCGGCAAAACGCCGATTTCTTCCTGCAGTTCTTTTACTTTCCTGCATGCTTCATCGTGAGGATAAAACGGCTTCTTTTTCCCATCGATCCCGGGACTTCCATGATCTCTCCCGAATATGAAATGGGTGCATCCGAAGTTTCTTGCTATGATTGCGTGCAGCACAGCCTCCCTCGGGCCTGCCATCCGTGTGGCCAGCGGAAGGAGATTGAGAACATGGGAACCGGGCGGATAGTGTCGGGAGACGGCGGTGTAACAGCGGGCACGGGTAAAATGATCAAAGTCATCATCTTTTGTAATCCCTGCGATAGGGAGAAGCAGGAGATTGGCCTTTGCCTCCCTCATGGCCATGAGGGTCATCTCAAACTGGGGCCGGTGGATTGGGTTTCTCGTCTGGAACCCTGCAACCCGGTGCCAACCCAGCTTGTCGTAAAGAGCGCGAACCTCACGGGGAGTCAAGCGGAATTGCTTAAAATCAAAGTGGAGCGGCAGATGCAAAACTTCCAGCCTCCCTCCGATATAGTAATCCCTTCCCGTCTCGAATAGGTAACGAACTCCCGGATGCGACCGGTCGAGGGTACCATACACCGCCGTCGCTTCTTTTTCCCGTTCCACCGGCCAGATATCCTCAATATGGAGGATTGCCAGCAGAAAACCTTCCGGGTCCCGGAGGCACACCGACTGGCCGGCCTCAAGGTTGCGCACGCTGATTTCAGGTACATCCAGGCAGACCGGTATGGGCCACAGGGTGTCATTCTGAAGCCGCATCCGGTCCAGCACGGATTCGTAGTCGGCCCTGTTGAGGAATCCATCCAGCGGTGAGAAGGCTCCCGTGGCGAGGAGTTCAAGGTCACACATCTGCCGGTCGTTCAAGGTGATGTCCGGAAGGTTCAGCGCGATCTCCTGGAGCACCGCCTTCCTTTCCTCATCGACAACTAGGTCCACCAGCTCTCCACCATAGGATCTATTGTGTTCTTCTGTATCCATCATCGTGCCTTCTCTCGTTTCTTTTCAATATCGGCCATTTCAGGGCCCTTCTTGACACTTTAGTCATATCCTTGAAATTCTGGTTTCGCCCTGCTTCTTCACCTGTCTTCGTCTTCTATCCAATCAAACGTCTTTGTGACGGCTTTCTTCCATCCCTTCCATCCCTTTTCCCGCATTTCACCACTCATATCCGGCTCCCACGTCCTGTCAATTTCCCAGTTCTTTCGCAGTTCATCCAGTCCCTCCCAGAATCCCACGGCCAATCCGGCCGCGTAGGCCGCTCCCAGCGCTGTTGTTTCAGTAATTTTTGGTCGTATGACCGGGCAGCCCAGGATGTCCGCCTGAAACTGCATCAGGAGTTCATTGGCCACCATTCCGCCGTCGACCTTCAATCTGCTGAGATTTACGCCGGAATCTTTTTCCATTGCCTCCACAATGTCCCGGGTTTGATACGCATTGGCCTCCAATACGGCCCGCGCAAGGTGGCCCTTGTTCACATATCGTGTGAGGCCGACGATGACGCCTCGCGCATCAGCGCGCCAATAGGGGGCGAAAAGGCCTGAAAAGGCAGGAACGAAATAGATTCCGCCGTTATCCTCAACCGTCAGCGCCAGGTCTTCAACCTGCCGGGCCTCTGAAATAAGTCCCAGATTGTCCCGTATCCATTGGACCAGGGCACCGGCAATCGCCACTGAACCCTCAAGGGCATATATCGCTTTCTGCCCTCCAAATTGATACGCGACCGTGCTGATTAAACCGTGCGTAGATCTCATGGCGCTTTTACCTGTGTTGAGCAAGAGAAAACACCCTGTGCCGTATGTATTCTTCGCTTCACCCCTTTCAAAACACGTCTGGCCCACCAGTGCTGCCTGCTGGTCGCCGAGGGCCCCACAAACGGGTACCTCATTGTCAAAAGGACCGTTTTTATCCGTTGAGCCCCATGTGGTGCTGTCGCTGGAGGGCACAATGCAAGGGAGAATCTGACGCGGGATATCCAGGGCTTCCAGAATTTCATCATCCCACTGGAGGGCGTTCAGGTTCATGAGCATTGTCCGGCTACCATTAGTCACATCTGTCACATGCGATCCGCCATTCGGTCCCCCGGTAAGCCACCAGATGACCCATGTCTCCATGGTCCCGAAAAGGGCTTCACCCTTGTCAGCCGCCCGCCTCGCCTCGGGCACATGATCCAGGATCCATTTTATCTTCGGACCGGAAAAATAGGTGGCAATGGGAAGCCCGGTCTTTTCCCGGAAACCATCCTGTCCATACTCGCGGGTCAATTCTTCACAGATGCGGTCCGTACGGGTGCACTGCCACACAATCGCATTGACGAAGGGCTTTCCCGTATTCCTGTCCCAGACCACCGTGGTTTCACGCTGGTTCGTGATACCGATGGCTGCCAGATCCGACCCATGGAGGCCCCCTTTGACAAGTGCACTCCTGATCACTTCCTGGACGTTTCCCCAGATCTCCATGGGGTCATGTTCTACCCAGCCGGGCTGCGCAAAAATCTGCGCGTGTTCTTTTTGATCCACGCTCACAATCCGGCCATTGTGATCAAAAATGATAAACCGGCTGCTTGTCGTCCCCTGATCCAGTGCACCGATATAGTGATATTTACCCATGATCTATTCACCATTTAACAATGCACGTTCACTGCTCCTCAGAAATGGCCTCTGCACAATGCATTATCAGATGGAATTCAACGAGATCCGCGTTTTTCTCCCCCATAGAACTTATCTTATGAAACAGTTCTGATCAACAAAAAAGAGGGGTTAAAGACTTCCCTTTAACCCCTCTGTTCTCGGGCACCACTTACCGCCCCGGACCAAATCCTTTCTGCATCCCGGGATTCGTCGGCATCAGCGGTACCGTTTACTGTTCAATCCAGACAAACAGGATTTACCATACGTCCCTACTGAACGCGACCCTCCCGCCATGCCTGAATAAGCTTGTCAATATGAATGTCTTTTCCCACCTTTTTCGATATGGAGTCAAGAACCAGCCCCATTGAGATTTATCTTTACAGCTATAATCTGCCCACTTCAGTAATAGGAACTAATTCAGAAATCCATTTACCGCGCCCTATGCTGTCGCAATAGCGAGACCACAACCGCATTTCATCCGCATCCAATCCTGATGGGCCAGTATTGAGCCTGCAGCAAAAAGCCCTTCGAATACAGGCTTTCCTGCTTCATCTACCGGATGAAATGAGTCATCTGTTTCCAATCCGGCCTGATTCACCGCATGGCCCTGCGGATCCAGGAATTGTTCTCTGTGCCAACCTGACCTTCCTTGAGGTTGACTGACGGGCAAGTTGAAGACAGATTCTCTGATCTGTTTTCTGTCAGCGTAAAGGCCCCTCCCCCAGAACCTGCCCGTGGCCAGAATAATTCCCTTGCTTTTTATCTCATACTGGATTTTCTTGTTCCCCGCGCCAACGGTGAATGTCCCATCCTTTCCGTGGGTTGCCTTGAGGGCACGATCTTGTGGAAACTGCCTGACACCTCTCATCTGCAATTCCCGGTCAAAGACATCTACCAGGCGAAGGCCGGGAACCGAGAGAGAAAAAGTAGGGATTTCAAAGAGAGGCACACCGATTTTTTCCGCCAGGTCGGCAATTACCTCCTGGCTTCGGGAAAAACCGAGCACCGCTGGCAAACCAACGGCCTTGGCGTCTCTCACATGGGGCTGGATCTCCCGGCTGAGCTTTTCCGTGTTTTGCGGCAATTCAAGGCTCCTTGCCAGGACTTCACCCACAATCAGAGATCCCTTGGCAGCACCCGGAAAAGGCACGCTCAAAGCGCGCAATCCCGGCCATTGCTGCTGGAGATTGGAAACAATCTGAAGTGCACTGAATCCATTCATATCAAAAAAATCAACCAGCAGGCAGGGGAGTTTTTGTTCAAGGGTCAACACTCCTTGCCACATATTCTGCGGGACACAGTAGATGAATTTTGTAGTGCCGAGGGGAGTAATCACCTCAACATTCTCCCGTTTTTTTCTCCTGTACGGATATCCTGCGACTTGAAAAAAGTTCAGCATTTCTTCGAAAGCGGCGCGAATATCAGTGCTTTTGAGGCGGGCGTAAGGGTGCCCCGGCATATCGCTGGTCAGCGGCTCAATTCCTGCCCACGGATTTCCCCAGGAGTTCCTTGTTGCGATGGGGTGCGTTGAAAGTAAATCAAACAGACCGCTTGAAAAAATGATCCCGCCATCCACCCCTACCTGCGCGATAAAAATGCCGCGGTTGGCCGCAAAAACCGCTGCGGCCATTCCAGCCATTCCTCTTCCCGCAATTGTTAGATCGCATTCAATGGTCGGCATAAGTGACATCAAGAAGAAAACCTCTTTCGCACTGTTTTTCAGGTGCTCTCCATCTCCAGCCCACAGAGTCCACAGTAAAATGATTCCTTGAGCTCCGCCTGGATCAGTTGACTTCGCCACAACACAGGACGCTCACCCTTCCAGCGTTCCTGCAAAAAGTCATGAAGATCATCCAAGCCTTCTTTTCCATGAATACTCTTGCTATTGTAAAGACAGGCAGTAATCCCATACCCGCAAAAGGTGCCCTGGCAAGCCCCTTTTCCCACTCTGCTTCTGTTCGCGATGCCGAGAAGACTCGGCCTTTGGCATTCCTCTTTGAGAGCTGATAACATTCCTGATGAGACTCTCGGGAAGGATTTCGCATTCGCAAATCACCCGATCGCCGGGATCATTTTTCTTCATCCATATCTTCGGCCCCAGCCCCGGTTCACTCAGTTCGCCAATAGGGGTTAAAGGTAAGGGCTCGGATTTCGTGCGGCAAGGCCTGTGCACTCCCAGCCTCTCGCAGATGAAATCCGCACCCTTTTCGGCCATAAGCCGATAGGTGGTCAATTTCCCGCCAGGCACACTAAGGAAATTCTCAACGCCATCTTTCGAGTGATCCATCAAGGCAAGGCTCCGGCTTACGGAACGATCATCCTTTCCGCTTCCGAGTTCCAGGAGCGGCCTGATCCCAGCGTAAGCCCTGACGAAACGGGTATACTGCAGGCCCGGGAACATTTCGGCGCCTTCTTCTATCAAGTGATCCATCTCTTCCAAGGTGGGATAGAGCACCTCCGGTGATTCCACCCGAAGCGACGTTGTCCCGAGTATGGAAACAGTCCCTCCCGGTACGACGATATCTCCATCTCCGGGCTTTCGGAGACGATTGACCACGTAGTTTGTGAACCGGTGTCCTGCCACCATGAGGCTGCCCTTGGAGTAGAGCATCTTGATTGGAATTCCGGCGAGTTCCGCAATCTCCCCTGTCCATGCCCCGCCGGCATTTACCACAAAATCAGCCTCAATCGTTGTGACCTCACCTGTTACAGCATTCGTGATTTCAGTGTTCACAATGCGATTCGATCGTTTTCTAAAGGCGGTAACTCGGCTCGATGGCAACAAAAGCGACCCGAGTGACTGGGCTTGGGTCATATTTTCCAGGCAGAGTCTGTACGGCCCTATGGACGCATCATCAACTCTATAGGCGGCAATAAGCTTTGAGGAAAAGCCCGGCTCCAGTTGCCTGGCTTCATCTATATTGACTGCTCCAGCCGGAATGTCACATTGTGCACACAGGTGGGGAAAATCCGCCATATAATTTTCATCGTCACCCTCCACTGCGACGAACAGGCCATTGGTGTCTTCGATACATTGGGGGGCAAGCTTCTTGAGCAGGAGGTTTTCTTCGTGGCACTGTTTCGCTGCAACCGGATCTGTTGCGACATACCGGGCCCCGCTAGGGAGAAGCCCATGATTTCTCCCTGATGCCCCAGCACTCAAATGGGTCTTTTCAACCACCGTGCAATGGATACCACGGAGCGTAAGATCCCTTGCGAGCCCGGTCCCGGTCGCTCCACCGCCAATAATTAGCACCTGTGTGTGAATTTCTGCTCCCTTCCACAAGGTCTTTCAGCTCAATAGCAATGGGCGCAATTCTCAACAACGTTCCGATACCTCCCGGTTCAAAACATCGGGAAGGAATAATCTTTTTGAGTCACCATCAGACACGGTATCATGCTCACACGCATTGTATCCGGAATGTATAAGTGCCTCTTTCGTTCATACACAACGGAAATTTATGATTCTTGACTCGAATGTATCTTTCAAGGGCAAATCATGTCAAGCAAATAAAGTTCATATGAGAACATTTTAGTGTTTTTTGTTTTCATTTTTGAAGTTCTTCTCATAACCTTAATGCAGCTGTAAGAAGTCAAAAAGCATCCATTTTCGTTATTCCCGCGAAAGCGGGAATCCAGGTATTCCAATATGTTCTGGATGCCGAATCGAGTCCGGCATGACGGTTTTGGGATTTTTTACGACTTTACCAACCTTTGCTCTCCCAAAATTTACCGAAAGTTTTTCTTGAGAATCCATGCGGTGAATGCTATTTAATATACAGAGGTGACCAAATGAGTCCTCTGATTCGGAAGGAGAATGGATGTCTACTACGAACAACCTCTTGACAAGGCTGGTAAATGGGTCATCCAGGTTGGAAAATGAAAATCGTGAACGAAACCCGTCCGCACTTCAGCGGAAAAAAGCAATCCTTGCGCTGGTAAGAAGCCAGGGATTTCTCTCCATAGAGGCGCTGGCCAAGCATTTTTCAGTCACTTCACAAACCATACGCCGTGACGTCAATGAACTCGCGAAGACAGGGTTCCTGCGCCGATTTCATGGTGGCGCGGGACTCCCGTCCAGTGTGGAAAATCTCGGCTATCAGGCCAGGAAGATGTTTTGTTCTTCAGGCAAGGTCCGCATCGCCAGAACCCTGGCAAAGCACATTCCGGATGAGGCGTCTCTTTTTATTGACATTGGAACAACTGCTGAAGAAGTGGCCAGGGCCCTCTGCGATCATAAGGCGCTCCGTATTATCACGAATAACCTTAATGCTGCCTGCATATTGAGTGAAAAAAACGACTTTGAAGTTTTTGTGACGGGAGGGATCGTTCGGAGCGGCGACCGGGGTATTACTGGAGAAGCAGCCATTGACTTTATCAATCAATTCAACGTGGACTTTGCGATTATCAGCATCAGCGGGATAGATGCCGAAGGCGCATTGCTTGATTTTGACTACAGTGAAGTTCGGGTTGGGCAAGCCATCATTGCCCGGGCGCGAAAGATCTTACTCGCTGCCGATCATACCAAATTCGGAAGAGACGCCATGGTACGTATCTGTAATATTTCTGATGTTGATGCACTCTTTACCGATCAAACGCCACCGAAGCAGATGATGGAATTGCTGTCCGCCTCCCACGTTGAACTGCACATTGCGGACGCAGAAATCGGTACAGATTGATTCATCTTGATACTCATTCATATCAAATGTGCGGGGAACAATAAACCTCGTGTAGGAAAAAGAGAGAGCTAAGGAAAAGCATGAAAATTGATCAGTTTCCAAAAAATATGCAGCCGTACCTGATCCCGCAACCCCGTGGCGACATGTTCTACCGCTGTTTGAAATGCGGGATGGAGTTCGATATCCAGGAACTTCTCTACACCTGCGCGAAATGCGGAGGCGTGCTTCTCCTTGAAAACAGGAACGTTTCCAGCCACCGGATTCCGGGAAAAACATGGCAGGAAATATTCGACTACCGGAGGATGCTCAATGTTCAGGCCCTCAAGGGTATTTTCCGCTATTATGAATTCATTGCGCCGGTCATCCCCCTGGATCAAATCGTATATCTTGGTGAGGGCCACACTCCCCTGGTACAGGCCAATAGCCATCTCCGGAACTTGGTCGGGATGGACTTCTATTACAAAAATGACGGCCTGAATCCGAGTGCATCCTTCAAAGACCGGGGCATGGCATGTGCCCTGAGTTATCTCCAATACCTGGTTGGGGAAAAGGGCCTTTCAGGCATTCTGGCTATTTGTGCTTCAACCGGGGATACCTCGGCCTCTGCAGCCCTTTACAGTAGCTATCTGGATGACACAGTAAAGTCGGCGGTCCTGCTCCCCAAAGGGAAGGTCACCCCCCAACAGCTCTCCCAGCCACTAGGGAGCGGTGCCAGGGTCCTGGAAATGCCCGGGGTATTCGATGATTGCATGAAAGTAGTGGAACTGCTTGCCGAGCATTATAACGTGGCTCTCCTCAATTCAAAAAACAGCTGGCGAATCCTGGGACAGGAATCCTTCTCATTTGAAATCGCACAGGATTTTGATTACCACGTGGGAGACAAGGCAGTGGTACTGCCCATCGGGAACGCGGGGAATATCACCGCCGTCATGGGCGGTTTCCTGAAGTTTTTCGAGGCGGGAATAGTCAATGCCCTCCCCTGGATCATCGGTGTCCAATCCGAGCACGCAGACCCCGTGTACCGCTATTTTCTCGAAGAAACACCCGGGAAGAGGCATTTCACTCCCGTTGATGTCCGGCCCAGCGTGGCCCAGGCCGCCATGATCGGCAATCCCGTATCCATGCCCAGGGTTATTGAACTGGCTGAAAAATACAATCGACTGGCGGGAGAAAAACGTATTCATATTGTGCAGGTGACGGAGCAAGAAATCATGGATTCCATGATTACGGCAAATCAGAACGGAAATATCGCCTGTACCCAGGGTGGTGAATCTCTTGCAGGCCTCCGGAAGGCGCTTAAAAATGGCCTCCTGGATTCCAGTCTGACCGGGGTTCTCGATTCGACGGCTCACATGCTCAAGTTCGCCACATTCCAGGCAAAATATTTTGAAGATTCCTTTGAACCTGCGTTTGAAGTGGCCCCTGATCCAAACCTCCGAAACGCGCCGGTGGAATTGACCTTAGAAGATAAATCCCTATCACCTCAACCGGGGAAGCCGCTCAAGGGAAAGGAAATGGACGAATTTGTCACACGCATGGCCGACAAGATCGCCCGGCTCCTTGGCCTCGCAAAAAGGTAAGAAGGTACCTCTCCCATCCATGCCGCAAATAAAAATAATCGTTGTGGGCCAGACAAAACTCCCGTTCCTGCTTGAAGGTCAAAACCTTTACCTGGGGCGCCTCCGGCATTATACTTCCCTCGAATGGACGGAAGTCAAACCGGTCCCCATGAAAAAAAAGGCTAGGGAACAATCCATCAAGGAGCAGGAAGGCATTTCCATCCTTCGGCATATCAATGACCGGGACAGCGTTATCGCACTGGATCAAAGAGGAAAGATGTATGACTCAAGGGAACTGACTTCACGTGTGGAAAAAATATTCATGGAACAGGGCCGATTGATCTTTGCCATTGGAGGGGCCCTCGGATTGTCAGAGGACGTTTTGAAAAGAGCCCAGGCAGTCCTCTCTCTTTCACGATTAACCTTTACCCATGAAATGGCCAGGCTCTTTCTCTTGGAGCAGCTTTACCGGGCTTTCACTATCCTGCGCGGGGAGAAATATCATAAATAGAAACTGGCTTTAGAGGAAGAGTGGATTTCTATTCCACCTGGTTTCCGGCCTCCAGGGCCATCGCAATCTTGTTCTTGAGCTCTGTCAGATCAAAAGATTTTATCACATAGAAATCCGCGGCAATGGATTTCATATCCTCTTTAAACGTGTCATAGGCAGTACACAGAACTACGGGCAAATCATAAAACTTGTTTCTTATATCCTGCAATAAATCGAGGCCGTTATAATCTACCATTTTTATGTCAAGAACAACGAGATCCGGCTTCTCCTCTTCTATCTTTTCAAGCAGCTTATAACCGCTGTCGGCGGTAATCACTTCATAGCCTGCCTCGCTCAATTCCTCAGAATAGAGATACCGGATATGCTCCTCATCATCCACAATCAGTAATTTTGCCATAACCTTATCTCCTTGCTCCTCTTTTCCCGGGACCGTTCGTGGTTCACTCATCTCGAATCCCAAGGAGGATATACCCGTAAGGATAACAAAAATTATTCATTTTGCAAACAGGAAAGGTCTCATGCGTTGCGCATTTAATACGTATAGAACCCTTTTTCTGTTTTTTTCCCCAGCCATCCAGCGTCAACATATTTTTTCAACAGAGGACATGGACGGTACTTGCCATCACCGAAACCATCCTGCAGAACCTGCATAATGGAAAGGCAGGTATCAAGGCCTATGAGGTCTGCCAGGGCGAGAGGCCCCATGGGGTGGTTCATGCCAAGCTTCATCACCTGGTCAATATTCTCAGGAGTGCCGACCCCTTCAAAGAGCGCGTATACGGCCTCATTGATCATCGGCATCAAAATCCGGTTACTGATAAATCCCGGGAAATCATTTGCCGGTACAGGCGTCTTGCCCATGTCCAATGCAAGCTTCCGGGTGGTTTCGAAGGTGGTGTCGGAGGTGGCAAGCCCCTTGATTATTTCCACCAGTTTCATCATGGGGACAGGGTTCATAAAGTGCATGCCGACCACCAGTTCCGGCCTTCGGGTTGCCCCTGCGATTTTGGTGATGGATATGGAGGACGTGTTCGAGGACAGGATCACTCCCTCTCTACACGCCTGATCCAGTGCCGTGAATATCTGCAACTTGAGAGTCTCATTTTCGGTTGCCGCTTCCACGACAAAATCTGTTTTGGCCATATCCTCTTCCATGGAAGTGGAGCCCTCAATTGCGCCAAGGACTTCTCCCTTCCGAGCTTCGGTTATGACGTCCTTCTTGACCAACCTCCCCAGACTTTTTTCGATGGCAGAAAACCCTCTTTCCACGAATTCGTCTTTAATATCATTCATGATTACTTCAAATCCACTCATCGCCGCGACCTGTGCGATGCCGGATCCCATCTGACCTGCGCCAACCACACCAACTGTTTTTACCTCCATTGCTCTTGTTCCTCCGATTCTCCTATTTTTTCCGTTGAAGCCTATTCCATTTTTTCGCGAGAGCGGACTATCATCACTGAACACGGCGCCTTATGGGCAACGCGCTTTGCCACGCTTCCAAAAAAGACCAGGCCAGCACCTGACAGCCCATAGGAACCCATTGCAACCAAGTCAATACCGTTTTCTTCCAGGAATCGCAAGATTTCTGTGGATACGTGGCCGTCGCGAACCACGAGCTCTAACGCTGTCTCCTCTCCAACCCTTGCTCCATATTCCTTCTCCATGCGCTCCTCGATATTCAGGATCAGAGATTTCTCCGGTTCCACAGGCACCACCCATTCCGCATCTGTGAGGAGGGGATTAATCAATGGGGGCGCCACGTGCAATACAAACAGTTTGGCTGAATACTTTTCAGCCATTTCCTTGGCTGTTACAAATGCGACCTCCGCGTTCCTGGAAAAATCAGTACAACAAACAATTCTTTTTATGGGCATGACAGCCTCCTCTTTTCACGATTGATGGTGTCGTAAAAAGTCCCCAAAACGTCATGCCGGAATTGATCCGGCATCCACAACATATTGAATCGACCGGATTCGCGCTTTCGCGGGAATGACAAAAATGGGCCCTTATTGACTTTTTACGAGTTTGTCACAATTGATGCGGCAAAAAATACTGGCTTGGACTTTTCAGGGTTGTTGTTCTATGATGAACCGGACATTTTGTCCCGAATTGTCCCAAGCCTCTCCTTCTAACAGAGGAAATGTTATATGATTGTCAGGAAAAGATCAATGATCTCTTTGGGAGGATGCTGCTGTTGACTTCTGATAACGATATTGCGGTTTACGAACATCCTAACCCCCATATCAAGAGTTTCTTCATTCCTGGTCCCATTTGGCCGCCCAGAGTAGAGATCTTTCGCGCGCCTCTTCCGCAATCATCCCGGGAAGAAATGAAAGGCATGGGAAAAATCGGTGAACGCGTCATTCAGGAACTGCTTGATATCCCGGGAGTCATTGAACTCCGGACACGGCCTAGGGAAATGCTGCTGAAAAAGGATCAGGCCACATCCTGGGAAAACATAGTACCTCAAGTACTGAAAATTCTTAGGAGAGCAATGAGGAAACAGAAGATTCACCTGGTGAAGAGCTGAATTGAAAGGCGATGCAATGTCACGAATCGATAGTCACCTTTTGCATTGACAATCGGTAGATCCGTTGCCAAAATCAATCGGAAAGATACTGCTTACCCGATTAAAACAAAAAAGACCCTGTTCATCAAGTCCTTGCATACTTTAAAATGCAAGAATTCATAATAGCGCAAACAGGGTATGCTCTTTTTTCAGAGTGACCGGCGGGAGGGCTTCCTGTTTTCGTGACTTATCTATGGGGGAAACCGCAGAACTCCGCTTTGCGGAGTAACTGCGGAGTCCCGCCTATAGGTCTCTATAGGCGGGACGTGGATAAGTCACTGAAAAGAGCACCCCGGGAGACTTGGAATCGAAGAAAAAAGAGCATAGCCTGTAACATTCAAAATTCTCTCTTCCCTCAAAGTACGCTTAGTCGGATGAACCCAAAACCCAGGAAACAGAAGGAGATGTTTTCATGAAACTTGATTTTATCAAGGCCCGCGACCTTCCGGATGCATGGTTTCAATGCGTGTACAAGCTGCTGGAGACAGGGCACGAATATATCATTGAGCGGGGAAGCTATGAGGGCCAGAAACGCCTCGAATTCGATTACATAACAGTCCATATCAAGTACCCCGGAGTCAGGCCTCTGCTCCCCGATATCCCCCCTGCCCTCGGGATCCCGAATCCCGTTGCCGAAGGATACCTGGAGGAATACCTTCCCTACCTGATGACATCCATGAAGCAGCCCGGAGAAGACTATACCTACGGATGGTACCTTGAAAGCCAGATTGCCGAAGTGATTCGCATGTACAGGGAAGACGGGTACGGTACCAACCAGGCATTCATGAACGTAGGAGATCCGCAATCCATCCACCTGAAGGACCCCCCCTGCCTGCGGGGAATTGATACCCGCGTAAAGGAAGGAAAACTCCACTTCGTCGTCTATTTCCGTTCCTGGGATTTGTGGAATGGATTCCCCGCCAATCTCGGCGCTGTCCAGCTCCTCAAAGAATACATGGCTTCAAGCATCGGGGTGGACGACGGTGAAATCATTGCGGCCAGCAAAGGCCTCCACCTGTATGATTACGTATGGGAACTTGCAAAGCTCAGAACCATGTGTGAAAACCCGTCCGCTCTCGCAGACGGTTCGTGTGAAAATGCCGATTGACCTCAAAGGCTTCGATTCTCTCGAGATGGAACACTGGACCAGGCAACACGGTCTCCCTGCCTACAGGGGACGTCAAATCCACTCATGGCTTTTCAGACGTCTTGCCGGCTCTTTTGAGGACATGAGTGATCTGCCGAAATCTCTTCGCACCCTTCTCGCCTGCGAAGCCACCCTCAATCACCTTCACCTCATTGACTCCGTGTCCTCGGAAGACGGCACGAGGAAGTACCTCTTCAAACTTGTCGACGGCATGACCATCGAGGCGGTACTCATTCCTGAACGGGATCACTGGACCCTTTGTGTGTCTTCCCAGGTTGGATGCGCCATGGGATGCCGTTTCTGCCTCACCGGCAGGCAGGGGTTCAAGCGAAACCTGTCTCCCGCCGAGATAGTGGATCAGGTTATCCAGGTAAGACGTTCCATGGAAACACCGGAGCGACTGACCAATATCGTCCTCATGGGAATGGGCGAACCTCTTGCGAACTATGAAAACGTGGTCAAGGCCCTCCGTATCCTGGTGAGTGAAACGGGCATGAACTTTTCCCACCGAAAAATCACCCTGTCCACGAGTGGTCTTGTTCCGGAAATGATCCGCCTCGGCAACGACATTACGGTGAATCTTGCGGTTTCCCTCAACGCATCCGACAATGAGACGCGGAGCAACCTGATGCCCATCAATCGTCGGTACCCCATTGAAAAGCTCCTGGACGCATGTAGGGTTTTTCCGCTCCCGAACAGGCGCATGATCACCTTTGAATACATCCTGATTGATGACATCAATGACGGCACAGAAGACGCACGGCACCTGAGCAAACTCCTCGCAGGACTGCGGGCGAAGGTCAATCTCATTCCCTTGAATCCCCACCAGGGATCCCCTTTTTCCCCGCCTCCCATGGACAGGATTCTCGCTTTCCAGGAAACGCTTATCGATCATCACCTCACTGCCATTATACGAAAGAGCAAGGGACAAGATATTCTTGCCGCGTGCGGACAGTTGAGCGGAAAACACCCGGCCGAAGGCGCCTGAACCGTGATTCCTGTTTTTTTCTTGCGTTAAAAAATCATTGTGGGGTAACCTATTTAATTTTGATAAAGGGTAACTACTCAACCTAAACAGCTTCAGTCTGACTACGTGAGTCACGATAAAGGAGTAACTTTCATGATTAAGCTGGACTTTTCAAAAGGGAATGGTCTCCTCCCAGCGGTCGTACAGGAACACGATACAGGCAAGGTCCTCATGGTTGCGTACATAAATGAAGCCTCATGGAAAAAGACTCTTGAAACGAAAGAAGCACATTACTGGAGCCGCTCCCGGCAGGAACTCTGGCACAAAGGAGCAACTTCAGGGCACGTGCAGAAGATAAAGTCTATTCTTGTCGATTGTGACAATGATACGGTACTTTTCCAAGTTGAACAGGTCGGTGGAGCCGCCTGCCATACAGGATATGATACCTGTTTCCACAAGAAAATAGGAGAAGATGGTCTGACCAGCATTGTTGGAAAGAAAATATTTGATCCTGAAAAGGTGTACAAAAAATGAAAAAACTGAAACTGGGAATCCCGAAAGGAAGTTTACAAAAGGCCACGATCGGTCTCTTTGAGAAGTCCGGGTGGAAAATAAGCGTCAATTCAAGAAGCTATTTCCCTGACATAAACGATGATGACATCGAATGCAGTATTTGCAGGGCACAGGAGATGTCACGATATGTAGAAAACGGCACCCTTGACGTTGGGCTCACCGGCAAAGACTGGGTTGAAGAAAATGAATCGGATGTCATGGTGGTAGATGACCTCATCTACTCCAAGGTCAGCCAGAACCCGGCTCGATGGGTGGTTGCAGTACCGGCAAATTCCAATATTAAGAACTTGCAGGACTTGCAGGGGAAAAAGATTGCAACAGAACTCGTCCATTTTACGGTTCGCTATTTCCAGAAAATGAAGATAGACGTAAAGGTCGAGTTCTCGTGGGGTGCTACTGAGGGGAAGGCGGTTTCGGGCCTTGCCGATGCCGTTGTGGAAGTGACCGAAACCGGAAGCACTATCAAGGCACATGGTCTCAAGATTATCCACGAGCTTATGCAGACCAATACCCAGGTCATAGCCAATCATCACTCCTACAAGGAGCCCTGGAAAAAGGCAAAAATTGAGCAGATTGTTCTGCTCTTGAAGGGCGCATTGCGAGCCGAGAACATGGTGGGACTCAAGATGAATGTTCCCACAAAGAAAATAGAGGAGATTATTGCGCTTCTCCCCTCGCTCAATGCACCAACCATTGCGGGCCTCTACAACTCCTCATGGGTTTCCGTGGAAGTGGTTATTGATGCCAGCATGGTGAGGGAGCTTATCCCACAGCTTATGAATGCTGGGGCACAGGGAATCATCGAGTACCCGCTGAATAAGCTCATATGAGAGGCGTGAGGTTTTAGGTATAAGGCGTGAGGCAAAGGAATTGCAGTGAAATGAGGATACCATGCAGACAATAATGACCAGGAAGGCTCTTGAAATCCCGCCGTTTATCGTTATGGAAATCATGGAGCGGGCCAATGAACTCGAAAAGCAGGGACAGCACATCATCCATCTGGAAATAGGGGAGCCGGATTTCAAGACCCCTGCCTGCATCTGTGACGCTGCCCGGGAAGCTATGACCCAAGGCCACACCCACTACACCCACAGTCTGGGGATCCTCCCCCTGCGGGAGATGATCTGTGCCCAATACAAGGAAAAATACGGCGTCAAGATATCGCCTGATCAGGTCATTGTCACCTCAGGCACCTCTCCAGCGCTTCTCATGCTTTTCTGCGCCCTGCTGGATCCTGGCGATGAAATCATTCTCTCTGATCCGCACTATCCCTGCTACCCCAACTACGCTACCTTTCTCGGTGCCAAACCGATTTTTGTAAAAGGGAATGAGAGCGAAGGCTTCCAGCTGAGCCCTGAAGAGATCAAGAAGAAAATCAGTGGCAAAGCAAGGGCCATTCTGATCAACTCCCCATCAAATCCAACGGGCAATCTTCTGTCACCCGAACGTATGGAGGCAATCGCCCACCTGGGACTTCCTGTTATCTCCGATGAGATTTACCACGGGTTGGTCTATGGCCAGAAAGAACATACGATCCTGGAATATACTGAAAACGCCTTTGTTCTCAATGGATTCTCAAAGCTCTATGCCATGACCGGCTGGCGGCTGGGCTATGTCATCGCGCCCTCCCGTTTTGTGAGACCGATCCAGAAGCTGCAGCAGAATTTTTTTATTTCAGCCGGAAGCATCTCCCAGTGGGGAGGCCTGGCTGCCCTCAGGTGTGCTGAAGAAGATGTAACTCGCATGAAAGAAACGTATGATGAGAGAAGACGATACATGATCAAGCGGGTCCGGGATCTCGGCTTCGGCCTCCCCGTAGAGCCCGCGGGAGCTTTTTATGTTTTCGCAAACGCAAAGGAATTCGGCGAGAGTTCCTATGATCTCGCGTTTGAAATCCTGGAAAAGGCCGCAGTCGGGGTGAGTCCCGGAATTGACTTCGGCCAGAACGCAGAGGGCTTTCTCCGTTTCTCCTATGCCAGCTCGCTTGAAAACATACGGGAAGGTCTGGACAAAATCGAACACTTCCTGGCCCGTCGCTAAATGGACGCCCGATTTATCACAAGCGCCTTCCGGGAAGATCAATACCCGCCTGCGGACAAACCGGAGATTGCCATTGCCGGGCGGTCCAATGTGGGCAAGTCTTCCCTCATAAACACCCTGGTCAAGCGAAGAAACCTTGCAAGGACAAGTGGCCGTCCCGGGAGGACGCAATCCATCAACTTTTTTCTGGTGAATGGAGCACTCTACCTGGTAGACCTGCCCGGCTACGGCTATGCCAGGGTCCCCATCACGGTCAAGGCGTCGTGGAAGGAAATGGTGGAAGCATATTTGAACACGCGACCGAATCTCAAAGCCGTCGTTCTCATCCTAGATATCAGGCGGGACCTGTCAGCCGGCGACAAGGATCTGCTCGAGTGGCTGGCGCAGCGCAAGGTACCGATCATTTTGGCTCTCACAAAGGCGGACAAGATGAGCAAGCAGCAGGCAAGGACCCAGGCAGGCAGGATAGCGGCGGCATGCGGGATGTATGCACCCCTGGGACCTGCCCTTTTTTCCTCGAAAACCCGCCAGGGAAGGGATGAACTCTGGAAGCTCATAACCGGCCTCGCGGGAATCTAACTTCGTTGCGCTTCCAGGCCATAGGCCTTGATCTTCTTGTGGAGATTGCTTCTCTCGATGCCGATGGCTTCCGCCGTCTGGGAGATATTCCAGTCGTACTCCCTGAGTTTTGACTCGAGAAAGGCCCTTTCAAATTGATTTTTTGCTTCCTTGAGGGTGTCTGACATGATGCGGGGCTCGAATGCCTGGTCTTCCCCACGGACCTGATTAAAGGGGGCAGGAATATCTGTTGTCTCAATGACCTTTCCCGGGCTCATGATCATCAACCGCTCCACAAGATTTTTCAACTCGCGGACATTCCCGGGCCACGGATATTTTCCTAATAATTCCAGAGCACTCCCATTCATCCTTTTGGCATCGATATTCGTACTTACTGAAAATTCCTCCAGGAATTCTTCTACGAGTTCGGGAATATCTTCCGTCCTCTCCCGGAGAGGAGGAACCTTTATGGGAATGACATTCAGGCGAAAATAGAGATCATCCCGAAAGGCCCCCTTCTCGATTTCTGCCTCAAGATCTTTATTTGTCGCGGCTATAACCCTAACATCCACCTCAATGGTCCTCGTGCCTCCAACTCTTTCAAATTTCTGCTCCTGCAGGATACGCAAAGTCTTTGACTGTGCCTTCAGACTCATGTCCCCTATTTCATCAAGGAAAATGGTTCCCTCGTGGGCCAGATCGAACTTCCCTTTTCTCATGCTGCCTGCGCCCGTGAAGGCTCCTTTCTCATGCCCGAACAATTCGCTCTCAATGAGGTCTTCGGGGATTGCGGCACAGTTTACCTCCACCATGGGTTTGTGACTTCTCTGACTGAGCCGATGGATATAATGGGCTACAAGCTCCTTTCCTGTCCCATTTTCCCCTGAGATCAGTACCCAGGCATTGGTAGGTGCCACAATGCGTATTTGTTCTTTGAGACGGCGAATGAGCTCGCTGTGTCCGGTAAGTTTTGATTTCTCCTTGTGTTTTTGTCTTAAAAGGTTGATCTCTTCTTCCAACTGGTAATAATCCAGGGCCTTTCCCACCGAATGGAGAAGTTTTTCCATGGAAAGCGGCTTTTCAATAAAATCATAGGCACCGAGTTTTGTTGCCTTGACCGCCGTCTCAATGGTCCCGTGTCCGGACATAATGACCACCTGCAGATAAGGGTACGTCTCCTTTATCTTCACCAATGTTTCTATGCCATCCATCCCCGGCATCCAGATATCCAGGAGCACCAGGTCGGGGATGAGCTGATCGATTCTCTCAAGGGCCTCGGTGCCGCTTTCCGCAATTACCACCTCGAAACCCTCATCTGAAAGGATACCCTCGACTGATCGGAGGATGCTCGCCTCGTCATCTACTACCAGTATTGTTCTGGCCATTTTTCTCTTACCCCGTGCCCATCCATAGATGAGGTTCATATGGATGGGCACTACCTCATCATTTCCAGGGCAATCTCCGCAGTCCTTGCTGATGCACCTTTTTCACCCAACCGCTTGCTCACCGCCTCAAGGTTCTGAATCATTTGCACCCGGGCATCGCCCTCACGCAACACTCGCTCTATTCCAGAAGCCATCTTATCAGGATTCGCATCGTCCTGAATCAGTTCCGGTACTACTTTCCTGCCGGCCACCAGATTTACGAGGCTGATGTAGGGAACGTTGATTATCCTCTTGCCCACCTCGAACGAAACCCTGGAGAGTCGATACACAACCACCATGGGGATAGCCATCAAGGCTATTTCGAGCGTCACAGTGCCGGAAGCAGCAATAACCGCATCACAGTCTTGCAGGGTATCATACATGCCTTTCCGGGACAAAACAACAGGCACCGAAGACCCGCCAATAAACTGCCTTACCATTTCCTCATCAACTGTCTGCGCGAGAGGAAGTACACATCGAAGGCCGGGGTGGCTTTTTTTCAGCAGCGCTGCAGCCGACAACATCCCAGGGAGAAGGGATCGCACCTCCTCGGGGCGGCTGCCCGGCACCAACCCCAAGACGGGAATAGGAGGAACTGCCCTTTTTAATGCATGGAAACCGCCGGGTGAACCCGGCCAGATATCCAGAATCGGATGACCAACATACTCTACAATGACGCCTTTTTTCCGGTAATATGACTCTTCAAAGGGGAGAATAACGGCCATGCGGTCCACCCGCTTCCTGATTTTTCTCACCCTGCCTTTTCTCCATGCCCAGATCTGCGGACTGATATAATAAAGCACCGGAACGCCGTAGCGCGCACCGCTCTTTGCAAGATGGATGTTAAAATCAGGGTAGTCGAGCAGGATGAGAAGGTCCGGCTTTTTCTCTTTCACGATGCGCTGAAGACGCCTGGCCGCAGTGAAAATCTTCGCGATTCTGGGAACCACTTCTGTGAGTCCCACAACTGCCATTTCCTGGGAAGTGAAGAGAATTTTCACTCCGGCGCCTGCCATTTTCTCTCCTCCGATGCCCCAGAAAACAACCTCCGGGTTCCGCACGAGGATCTCCTTGACAAGCCTGGCGCCGTATTGGTCTGCGGAGGCCTCTCCCGCAACCATGAGCACAAATTTCATATCATCCCTCCCCACCAATTGTTGGTGGAAAATTACGTATTATATCAGGAGCTTGAAATGATTTAATCAACAGATACTCTGAAACTCCCTGCAGCTCTTCTCAATCTGATCGATGATCGCCAAAGCAATTCTCAGGGCCGCACGACCGTCTTCACCGGTGACAATCGGCTCAGTGCCCGTGCGTACTGCATGGATAAAGGCGTTCAACTGATCAAACAATGGGTCGGCATCTGGGTATTTCATTTTGCTTGATACGATCTGGGGAAACGGCTCGGTGGTGGAGGAGTCATCAAGACGGGTTACAGTGACCTCCTTCTTATAGCAGTTCACCGAGATATAGGCATCCGGTTGAAATATTCGAATCTTTCGAAGCGGCTGATTAGAGACGCGGCTCGCGGTCAAGTTTGCGACGGTTCCGTTTTCAAAAATAATCCTCACGTTGGCAATATCTGTTTTCTGTGTGATCACTGACATCCCCACCCCATGGACTTCTCTGACCTCCGATTGCACCATGTGCAAGATGATGTCAAGGTCATGAATCATAAGGTCGAGAACCACATCGACGTCCGTCCCCCTCACCGTAAACAGGTTCATTCGGTGAGATTCTATAAATATGGGTTTTGTCAGGAGAGATTCCATCTTCATCACTGCCGGATTAAAACGTTCCACATGCCCTACCTGTAAGACCAGTTTCTTCTTCCGGGCCATCTCAATGAGATTTTTTGCATCCGATTCGTTATAGGTGATTGGTTTTTCAATGAGCAAGTGAACCCCACGGGAGAGGATTTCTTTGGCAACGAAAAAATGGCTTTCGGTCGGAACTGCAAGACTCACCGCGTCCACTTCTCCCAAAATTTCCTCCAGCGATCCATATACTCGCGTGTCATACCGCTGTGCAATTTCCGCGGCTCGATCAGGGTCGGTATCCACCACCCCTACCAGACCAACGCCCTCCATAGCCCGATATTTTTGCACGTGGTATTCTCCCAGGTGGCCAACTCCCACGACGCCGATCAGTACATCTTTTTTCATTAGCGCTTTTCTTCCTTCTCTTCCAGGGAAACAATTGCTATTCCTTTTTCATCTGCCAGATGGATCATCTCTTTTCGGTCGAACAAGAGCGTTTTTTCAGCTTCCACCACCAGGACACTCGCCTTCACCTCACTCATCATCTTTACGGTCCCAACGCCAACAGATGGGACATCAAATCGGAGATCCTGGTTTGGCTTACTCACCTTGACCACGACCGTCTTTTCTCGACCGATCCGACCTCCTCTCAGAATGGTCTCGTCAGTCCCTTCAATGGCCTCTAGGGCCAGCACGGTCTTTCGACGCACGACAACGCATTGCCCGATGTCCAGGCGACCAAGTTCCTTGGCAATCCTCCACCCAAAGGCCATATCCGCTTTTTCTGTTTTTGATGGCTTTCTCCTGGTGAGGATTCCGGCGGGGGCCATCAGCTCGGGTACGTGGGTGGTTGAACTGACAATCTCGATTCCCTCTTTGGCAAGCTCCCGGGCCACCGCCCGCAGAATGTCATCATCATGAAAGATAACCAGCCTGGACATGAGACTCAAGCCTTTCAAATCGGGCAGGACGTTTTCAAACATACGTTTTTTCTTTATTGCCCCGGCCATGACCGCATATCGGACCCCATGCTTCTTGAGATTCCTGATGAGCTGCCCCAATTGACCGAGGCGAATCCAGACAATGGTGTCCGTTTCCTGCTCCAGGGCGGGATCAGTTTCTCCCTCGTGGGCGATAGCGACAACGCGCAATCCAGCCTTCCTCGCAGACCGCGCTACCAGCAAAGGAAATGTCCCGCTGCCGGCGATAATTCCCAGGGCAGGTTTTTGTGCAGATGTCGGCATAAAATTTACGCTGATCGAAGAATGCCCCGTTTCGAGCCCTCGAAGAAGGCCAGGAGCATTTCGAGCTCCGGGAAAGAATCTATTTCATCTCTCACCTGACGGATGCCGGCGCTGAATCGACGATTGTCCCGCCAGATGATCCGATAGGCCTTTTTGAGGCCGTCAATGACATGGCGGGAGAATCCCATTCTCCGCAACCCTTTCCGGTTGATGCCATAGAGCCTGGCCCGGGGACCGGCAGTCATCATAAAGGGAGGGACATCCCGATCAATGCCCGATTTCGCACCCAGGAATGAATAGGGACCAATGCGCACAAACTGATGGACTGCAACCAATCCACCCAGTATGGCATAGTCTCCAATGGAAATATGTCCCCCGAGGGTCGCCACATTTGACATGATGACCCGGTTCCCCAGGTAGCAGTCATGGGCCACGTGAGCGTATGCCATGATATAGTTCTGGTTTCCGATTACCGTTTCCCATTCCTGTTTCGCGGTTGCACGGTTAATGGTCACATACTCCCTGACAACGTTGTCATCTCCGATGATAAGCCTGGTGTCTTCACCTCGGTACCCGATATCCTGGGGAGGCGTTCCCACCGACGTATATGGATAGATCTTGTTTCTTTTGCCGATTCGGGTGTGCCCTTCGATCACCACATATGGCCCTATTTCCGTTCCTGCATCTATGGTCACGTGATCCCCTATCATACTATACGGCCCTACCTTGACTCCCTCGCCAAGCTCAGCGTGGGCACTGACCACCGCCGAAGCATGTATTTCCATATTTCCTTTTCCTTTCAAGACATAATGACTTTGACGTACTGCAAATACACCTTCATCCATTTTTCTTCGCGTGCTCCCGATAGCGGGATTTCGCAAGCTCACTTGCTATCCACGGGACTCTCCGCCGTCTCGCCACGAAGGCCCATGAGAAAAGCGGGCTACGCTCCCTCCGTCTTCCATGACTCCGGTCGCTGCGGATTCTGGCCCTTCTCCCGCCTATGGCGGGATTCCAGGGCCAGAATGATGCGGCTTCAGGAACATCCCGTTCACCTGCTCTTCATAGGAAACCCTCCATTTCTGGCACAAAAAAGGCTCAAGGATGAACACGCTCTTGTTTATCCTGTCATCCCGTCATACACGATCTCAGCCGATCGAGGCAACCAGTTCCGCCTCCGCAACAATCTTCCCGTCAACGGTAGCCTTTCCTCGCATCTTCCAGATCCGGCTTCCTTTCCTCAAAGGCTCCAATTCGAAAACGATCTGGTCGCTCGGTACAACAGGCCTCCGGAACTTCACTTTGTCCATGGACATAAAAAAAATAGAATCTTCTTTTCCCTGATCAAGGGCGCCGGGGATGGACAGGCGCGCCAGCACTCCCCCCACTTGAGCCATGGCCTCAATGATCAGAACGCCGGGCATAACGGGTCGCCCCGGGAAGTGTCCCTCAAAAAAGGGTTCATTTGCAGTCACATTCTTCAATCCCACCACCCGTTTCCCCGGTTCCAATTCCGTAATCCTGTCTACGAGCAAAAAAGGGTAGCGATGCGGCAGGATACGGATGATGTCTTCATAAAAGAGGGGGAGTTTCATTTCTCTATCACTCCTTATTGCGCTGTATTTCCATTCCTTCCAGATGCTTTTCCACTTCTCTGATTCTCCGGTTGAATTCGGGCAAATGCTGAAAGAGACTCGAAGCCTTCAACCACACACGATGAGGCATGGTGGGGGTTCCGGACACTATCTCTCCTGAGGGTATTGACTTGGCAACACCTGATTGGGAGGCGATCATAACCCTGTCTCCTATTTCAAGATGGTCAGCAACACCGACCTGTCCGCCGAGCATCACCTGGCGCCCGATCTTCACGCTCCCTGAAATCCCCGCCTGGGCAACAATAATACTATCCTCACCAATGATGACATTATGTGCAATTTGTACCAGATTATCGGTCTTGACGCCCCGCTGGATCCACGTTTTTCCAAATGCCGCCCGATCAATACAGTTGTTTGCCCCTATTTCAACCTGGTCATCGATCTGCACGATACCCAGCTGTGGAATCTTCCTGGAATGTCCGCCATCCTGCACAAAGCCAAACCCATCGCTCCCAATAACGGTTCCTGCATGAATAATCACCTCGTTCCCGATGCGGCAATCATCCAGGACAGTCACGTTGGGATAGAGAACTGTCTTCCTCCCGATCCTGACCCCATTTCCCACATAGACGCCGGGAAACAGGACAGTCTCGCCACCGATCTCTGCGTCTTCACCGATAAAAACGTTTGGATAGATCGACACCCCTGTGCCGAGGCTACAACTGTTGTGGCAAATCGCCTGATCGCTGACGCCAAGGAACCGCGGAATCCCCGGCGCAAATAGACCCGCAACCTTGGGATACGCCAGTTTCGGGTCAGCAACAAGGACCTGGGCCCCGTCAAAGAGGGAGGTTTTTTTCTGAAGGATCACCGCTGACGCAAGGGTATGGGGAAGCCTGTCTTGATAACGAGCACTCGTCAGAAAAGAGATTTCCCCCGGTTCCGCCTCATCAAGGGCATTAATGCCCCTGATTTTCATCTGTTCATCACCAATAACTTCACCATCAATCAGTCGGGCGATTTCCTGGAGCGGGATCCTCTGGGCGTTTTTCTTTCTATTGTTTTTCCCCATCATAGGTTTTTACCACCTTTTCAGTGATATCGAGGGAATTGTCGTAGTAGATAAGACCTGGTGCCTGCCGTTCAAGAATCATGACGTATCCGCCGGCTTCTCCCATTTTCCCGACGATCTTTTCTACTTCCTTTCCCACTTTTTTTCGCGCGTCGAGTTCAGCGTCCTTCATCTCCTGAGTATATTCTGTATAGAGATATTTGTAATATCGCTGCTTCCTTTCCAGCTCTTTCCTTTTATCCTGCTTGGCATCAAGACTTAGCATCATGTTCTGTTTCTTGAACTCTTCGTCAAGTTTTGCCAGATCAGTCTTTTCTTTTTCCAGCTTTTTCTGCAGTGCTTCAAACTTTTTCTTCAGATCTGCACGGACTTTCTGAAATTTCTTTGACTCCTGCTGAAACTTTTGCATGTCAATGATCCCGACTTTATTCTTGTCCAATGCAAGACCAGAGCACGGTGTAATGAGCAATGATAAAGCAATAAAAAACAGCGTCATTTTCTTCATAATACATCCTCCTGTTCACGTATAGTCTTCACTCCTATTAAAACGTTCCGCCGATGGTGAACTCCATATTGCCCGAAGGCTCACCTTCCCGCGGTTCAAGATTCCATCCGTATTCGACCCGCAGGGGCCCCACAGGCGAATACCACCTGACGCCTACTCCCACTGATCGGCGAATTCCGGTGAATGTCCAATCTTCTTCCTTTTCAAAAACATTTCCTGCGTCAAAAAATACCACGCCTACCACTCCCTGTTCTTTTTGCAAAGGGAAGCGATATTCAAGGTTGTAGACCATCATTTTTTCCCCGCCGATCTTGTCTCCCGTGGCAGGGTCTCTCGGAGAAATGGCGCCGTAATCGAATCCCCTCACCGTGTTAATGCCTCCGAGGGTAAATTTTTCAAAAACCGGCAATTTACCTCCTGAACGTTGCACCTCGTAACCCCACCTGCCTTGTGCCAGGAAAACCGTATCCCAGGGGAGAGGAAAATACCAGGCCGATCTTGCCTGGTACTTATTGAAATAGAGATCACCGCCGAAGACACCTCCCGCATATTCGAAGCTGAGGCTATTCACTGATCCCCGGTGGGTCTCCCATGGCCGGTCCCTACTGTCCCTGCTGACACCCAAAGTCATGCTACTGGTCACATTCTGACCGATCATCTCTTTGATTGCTACGGCCGCGGTATCGGCCACATTCGTGATGTCAGCGTTGTCATACGTGTACTTGATGGATGCTTTGGTATAGTCATCCAAGCCAATGGGAAAAGCGAGACTCACATCCCCCCCCAAGCTATCCTTGGTATACTCGTCGTACTCTCTCTCCCATTTATAGATATCAATTCCCAAGGATAGCTGCCTCCCAAGAAACCATGGTTCGGTAAAACGGATATCATACTCTTTGGATACAGCACCGAATCTGGTGGAGGCACTGAGGCTCTGTCCATAACCAAGAAAATTGTTCTCTGCTATTTGAAAAGAAATCGAGGTTTTGTCAACCGAGCTGTATCCCACCCCCACACTGAAAAAGCCAGTTGGCCGCTCCTTTACATGAATATCAAGGATCATAGAATCTTTCTGGTCTCCCCGTTTAGTATCAACTGATACGTTCTCGAAGAATCCCAGGCGGTGCAAATTCTCCATGCTTTTTCTGAGGGCGTTGCCACTGAAATAATCCCCTTCGACAGCCTTGAGTTCCCGTCGAATCACGTTGTCGCGCGTCACGGTATTTCCTTCAATGTTGATCCGCTCAAAATGGACCTTTGGTCCTTTAGAGATTTTATAGGTGATATTCACTTTTTTCTTTTTCACATCTTTCCTGGTTGAAGGAGACACCTCTGCATATGCGTAGCCTTCATCCGCATACACGTTTCTCAAGGCGAGCATATCTTTTCGGACCGCTTCCCGGTTGAACTCCTTTTCCTTTCCAATCCGCACTTTTTTCAAGAGTTCCTCGGGCGCTTGTATCAGGTCACCTTGCACAGAGACAGTCCCCACCCTATACTGTTCACCTTCTTCCACTTCAACGGTGATCTTTAATCCCTTGCCCTTCACATAGGTAACCTTCGGGTCACCAACTATTGCATTGATATACCCGTGGTTGTGATAGAAGGCGGCGATTTTTTGTACATCAAAATTCAATTTCTCCCTGTCCAGGTACCCCGAATCCGTGATGAATGAAAAAATACCCTTTTCACTTGTCTGCATAAGATCCTGCAAATCGTCGTCATCAAAGGCTTTATTACCCAGGAATTCAATCTTATAGATAAAAATCTTCTTCTGCTCATTTATGACATATCTCAGCAGGACTTCATTGTTTGGGAGAGATTCTGTTTTTTCCTCTATCTCAGCGTTGTAATATCCCTTTTTCCGGTAAAAATCTCTTACCCTGTCAACACTCTGCTTTACCTGGTTTTCGTCTAGAATCGAATAGAGTTTGATGCCCAGTTCTTTTTTCAGGTCATCGGCCTTGATTTTCTTGTTGCCTTCAAAGGAAATCTTCCCAACTGACGGTTTCTCCGTCACCTTGAAAACAATTATTTTCCCTTTTGGCCCTGGTTCCGTTTCAATCTGCACATCTTTGAAATAGCCCATCTTGTAAACGTCCCGAAGATCCTGGTCGAGCTGCCCGGAGTCAAGCGGGTGCCCTTTTTTCGTGCCAATCACGGCCAAAATAGCATCTTTTTCAACCCGCTTATTCCCTTCCACAAGAACGGAATCCACTTGAGGCACCCCAAGAATCTTGTTGTAGATACTCCCAACAACATTATCCACCGCAGAAGGAAGTGCGTCGATATTTTCCGCCACCCCATAAAAGAAAAACGGCGGCTTCCCGGAGTTCACATCAAAAAGGCGGACATCCACGCTGAGTTTTTTCCCCATCTGTGTGAGACTTCCGTCAACAATGAATGACGATTTGAGCGTCTTTGCCAATTGCAGTGCGGCATCCCTGGTTACTGACGAGGAGGAAAGCGGGTTCGCATTTGTCAAAGGCGTACTGGTGACCTTGAGTCCCTTTTTCTGCATCCGCAGCACGAACATATCCTGCAAACCCCTGGAAAGGTGTTTGAACTGCGCCGAGGCATAAATCTTGAAAGGGACTACTGTTACCGCGGGTTCTTCTGCCGAACAAATCACTGAAGATGAGCATACGAAATAAGTAAGCACATAAAGAGGGATCAGAAAGAAAATGCCCCCTGATAAAAACTTCTCCCACAATGAAAAATCGGGTTTTCTACCGCTAGATAAGTTCTCCACCAACAATCTCCATTTGCGCTGACATCCTGGAAGCCAGCCGCTGATTATGCGTGGCGACCACCATCGCCATTCCTATGTCCTTGTTCAATTTCACCAGGAGCTCCGCTACTTCCTCCCCGGTTTTCCAGTCCAGATTTCCGGTGGGCTCATCTGCCAGGATGAGCCGGGGCTGCATGATAAGTGCTCTCGCAATGGCGACCCTTTGCTGTTCCCCCCCCGACATTTCGCCAATCCGGTGAGACATTCGCTTCTCCAGGCCAACGTGATGCAGGACTTCTTCGGCCAGGCTCGTTGCTTTCTTTACGGGATAGCGAGCGATCAGCGCTGGCATCATGGTGTTTTCCAGGGCATTGAACTCCGGGAGCAAGTGATGAAACTGAAATACAAAACCAATCTCACGATTTCGCAAACGACAGAGTGCAGGTTCATCCATATCCCCCACATTTTGGCCTGCAAAAAAAACCGTTCCCCCGGTGGGAGGCTCAAGGCTCCCCATGATATGCAAGAGGGTGGATTTTCCAACCCCCGATGCGCCCATGATCGCCAGGCTTTGTCCGCCCTCTACGCTCACACTGACACCCCGGAGGACCTCAATTGATTCCCCGAGGTGCGAATAGGTTTTGTTAATATCCTTGAGCGCCAGCACAATGTTCCTCACTACTCATATCTCAGAGCCTCAACCGGGTTCAGTCTTGAAGCATACCATGACGGATACAGGGTGGCCAGGAACGAAATGGCCACGGCTGCCAGGGACACGAGGACCACATCCGAAGTTTCCACAAGCACCGGTAGGGTCGAAATATAGTAAACATCTGACGGGAGCGAGATGAACTTGTATTCGGCCAACAGATGGCAGAGCCCAAGGCCAACCCCCAGCCCAACCATGGTTCCCAGAACGCCAACGAATAATCCCTGGAGCATAAAAATAGACATAACACTCCTTGCCGAGGCGCCCATGGTCCGCAGAATGGCAATATCTTTGCTCTTTTCCATTACAACCATAACGAGTGTGCTGATAATATTCAGTGCACCCACAAGCACAATCATCGTCAGGATAACGAACATGGTAACTTTTTCCAGCTTGAGCGCGGCAAAGAGACTCCTGTTCATCATCTTCCAGTCTTTGGTCCAGTAAGGGTATCCCAGACTTTTCTGGATATCCCGGGCTATGCTATCTGAGCGTTCTAAGTTATCAACCTTTACCTCAATCCCCGTCACTTTTCCTCCCAATCCCAGAAATGCTTCCGCTTGTCTGATGGAGATGTACACCATTGAAGCGTCATATTCATACATCCCCGAATCAAACAACCCGGCTATGCGATACTTCCGGGTATTGGGGACCCTTCCCAGCGGGGTGAGTCTTCCCTCCGGGGAAACCAGGGTCAGGATATCGCCCTGATGAACCGCTATCTGTCTGGCCAGCTCTTTTCCCACGATAACTGTGGGCAAACCACCTGATTCCTGATCGAGAGATGGCACCGATGTTCCTTTGAACATGTGGCGTATGGTCAACACGTCGCCCACCGTGCCTGGATCAATCCCTCTCAGAATGGCGCCGGACGTATTGCCCGCGTGGCTGACCATGATCTGACTGTAGATAAAGGGGGTAACCCCGGTGACCCCCTTCACATTTCTGGTGCGATCCATCACTTCGGTATATTTATCGAAAGCGCCTCCATAGCTCAACACCAGCACATGGGAATTGACCCCGAGTATCTTTGACATGAGATCGGCCCGGTATCCATTCATCACCGACAGGACGACGATCAGGGCCATGACCCCCACCATAACACCAAGGATTGAAATAATAGAGATGATTGAGATGAAGGTCTGTTTCCGCTTGGCTCGGAGGTATCTTAACCCCAGAAAAATTTCAAAAAACATGTCCTGACTAGTCCTGTTTGATCTTCATGAGTGGGAAAAGGATAACATCCCTGATCGAAGGGGAATCCGTCAAAAGCATGATAACCCGGTCAATGCCGATACCTTCCCCCGCCGTGGGCGGCATACCATACTCGAGGGCCGTGACATAATCTTCATCCATGAACTGGGCCTCTTCATCGCCTGTTTCCCGCATTGCAACCTGGTATTCAAATCTTTTCCTCTGATCCACGGGGTCATTGAGTTCCGTAAAACCATTGGCAATTTCCCAGCCTCCGATGAAGAGCTCAAAACGATCTGTCAGCTCGGGGTTCTTGTCATTTCGCCGGGAAAGGGGGGAAACATCAGTCGGGTAGCCCACAACAAAGGTGGGGTTGATCAACTGAGGTTCAACTAAAACATCAAAGAGTTTTGTTATCAGCTTGCCATAACTGTCTTTCGATGAAATATCGATCCCGTGCGCTCGGGCTGCTTCAACAGCTGATTCCCGATCATTGAACGCCCTTTCTTCGATCCCGCCAATCTCAATGAGGGCATCTTTGAGTGAGATTTTTCTCCACGGTGGGGTAAAATCAATTTCTTTCCCCTGGTAGGAGATGATGGTCTTCCCGTGAAACAGTTGCACAAGTCCAGAAAAAAGTTCTTCTGTTATTTCAATGAGATTTTCGTAGGTGGCATAGGCCATGTAAAACTCGATCATGGTGAATTCGGGATTGTGCTTTACGGAGATACCTTCATTCCTGAAATTCCTGTTGATTTCGAATACACGCTCCAGTCCTCCCACCACCAGTCTTTTCAGATACAGTTCCGGTGCCACCCGTAGGTAGAGCGGCATGGCGAGTGCGTTGTGATATGTTTTGAATGGTTTTGCAGTAGCACCCCCGGGAATGGCCTGCATCATTGGCGTTTCAACTTCGATGAAATCCTTTTCAGTAAAAAAATCCCGGATGGCCTGCGTAATGCCTGCTCTCTTGACAAAAACATCTTTTACTTCCTCATTGACGATGAGATCAAGATAGCGTTGCCGGTACCGGGTCTCAACATCAGTCAGGCCATGCCATTTTTCGGGAAGAGGTCGAAGAGATTTTGAGAGAAGCTTAAGGTCCTCTGCCAGTATGGTCAATTCCCCGGTCCTGGTGCGGAAAAAGGGGCCTTTTACCTGGATAAAATCACCAATATCCATCAGTTTAAAGATTTCAAAACTCTCCTGCCCTGCCTTGTCTTTGCGGATATAACTCTGAATGTGCCCGCTCCTGTCCTTCAGGTGAACAAAAGAGGCCTTTCCGAAGTCCCGCCGGGATACGATCCTCCCGGCCAGCGCATACGAATGTTTCTCGTTTTTCAGCTCTTCTTCCCCAAGGTCTCCAAAGCGCTCAAGCGCTTCGGAAATACTCATGTCAACATCGCCACCGGAAGGGTAGAGATCCACTCCTTTTTCCTTCAGTTTCCGGCCCTTATTCATCCTTTCTGTCAAAATGGGACTGTTTTTCTGCATCAGTGTATTTCCCTAAAATAGAATACTGGTACCGTACCGCATTGATCCTGATTCTCTTGAAAAGAACCGCAAATTAAACAGAAATTTTTAATCTACTTAGGGGCCATAGTCAAGATAAAACGCCTTTTTGATCCTGTTCGCCGCTCATGAGCAATGAGGGAACGCCTCATGAGAGCCGAATCCATGGATCAGTCAACCATGCAAATTCATCTTGCAAAAGGAAAAATATTGCGTTAAAATTTTTTATTGCATTAGGTGAGCCTCGTACAGAATTGCGGGGCATGGCCCTGAATTGCATGGGTTGGTGGTTGTTGATGATTAACATCTAACATTTAGCGAAAGGGGGTAGTCATGAAGAAGCTTTTCATTTTAGCAACGGTTTTGATGTTTTGTGTGACTTTTGTTCCGGGGGTGCATGCACAGCCGCTCAAGGTAGGGACGCTCATGACCATGACCGGTCCGCTCAAGGAATTCGGGCCCAATATTCTCAACGGGGTCAAGCTTGCCGCCAAGCAGATGACCGACGCAGGATTCCAAGTTGATGTCATTAACCAGGATACGCAGACATCAGCGATCCCCGGTGTCAACGCAGCCAAGAAACTTGTCCAGATTGACAAAGTCCCGGCTATTGTCGGCGCCATTTCCAGTGGAGTCACGATTCCCGTAGCTGAATCCGTCACCATTCCGAACGGCGTTGTGCTGATCTCGCCGTCTGCCACATCTCCATTGATCAGCGTGCTCCCGTCAGACCAGGGAAAGGACTTTCTCTTCAGGACCTGCCCCTCAGACGCCTTGCAGGGCGTTATCCTGGGACAGTTGGCGGTCACTTATAACAAGACCGCGTCGATCATATACGTGAACAATCCGTATGGACAGGGGCTTGCCGAACAGTTCAAGAAATCCTTTGAATACCGGCACGGGAAAGTCCTGGCCATGATTCCAATCGATGAAAAGGCGGCGGAATCCTACACCGCGGAGCTCAAGAAGGCCCTTGCGGGAAAACCGGACAGGCTCTGTGCCTTCACGTATCCTGAGCATGCCAAGATATACCTCAAGGAGGCAATCGAGTTCTTCCACTACAAGCACTTCCTCTTCTGTGACGGCACCAAGTCACAGGATATCGTCAAGGCATTGGGCGCAAAAAATGTGGAAGGTCAGATGGGCACGGTGGCTGGTTCCCCAACCGGCCCGGCACTGGACGTTTTCAACGCCGATTACAAGGCCGCATACGGAAAGCTTCCGCCTCTTCCGTATATCACCAATGCGTATGACGCTATGGCGGTGATCGGGCTTGCTGCCTATACCGCCCAGGTGAAGGGGCTCCCCATGACGTCCAAAAACATCAGGGACAACCTGCGTGTCGTGGCAGATCCCCCGGGCGAAACTATCCTGCCCGGGCAGTTCAAGAAGGCCTTTGATCTCTTGAAACAGGGCAAGAAGATCAACTATGAAGGGGCCGGTGGTTCCGTGAACTTCGACAAGAATGGCGACGTGCAAACACCTATCGACATCTGGAAATACTCCAACGGAGAGATCGTAACCGTGCGGTCGGTATGGCCTGTTCCGAAAATATAACAGTCCCTAAACACGAAAGAGGAGGGTGAAAGCCCTCCTCTTGCCAACCTTGAGTCCTCCCCAAGAAAAGAATCACGAGCTGAGCCCGGTCGGCAAGGGTCATGGCAACACCGACAATCCCAGGATTTCACCTTGGCGCGTTCCCCAGGACCGCCCCTCCTTCTCAGGAAGAAGACAGCTTCAATACCCTCATTGCGTTCTTGTACAGCAGGTTCTCTTTTACCTCGTCCTTCAGCGGCAAAAGATCCACCTCCTTGATAACCCGGGCATGGGGCACGATGGAATCGGTGGCAAAAAGTATCTGGTCCTTAAGCACGGAATTTCCATAGGTCAGAAATGATTCCCAGCCCGTTCCGGGCATAACCATGTACTTGGGTGAAACCCCGCCGATCTCCATGTATACATTGGGGTGTTTCCAGGCAACGGCCACCATTTCGTTGACCCAGGGCCACCCGGCGTGGTTGGCAACGATTGTCAGCCTCGGGAAATCGCAGGCCACCTCTTCCAGGTAGAGGGGGTGACTGTAGTCGATCTTCCTGGCCACTGAAAAGTTGATGGAGGCATGGATAGTCACAGGGATATTTTCTTGCTGGCAGTAGGAATAGAGAGGATAGAGTCTCTTGTCATGGCAATAGATACCCTGAACCCAAGGCTGAAGATTCAACCCCTTCATATCCCACTCTTTGATATACCGGTCAAGGTCGGCCACGGGATCATCCGTTGCAAGTGGATCGATTCCCGCAAAGCCGACGAGGGTCTCAGGGTGTCGTTTCACGGTCTCCGCGACCCGCTGGTTCAGGAGGTTGACATCCCCGTAGCTGTACTCCGCCTGGAGTACAGCCAGAGACACACCGCTTTTCCTCATCTGATCCACGAATTCATCCACAGGAAGGGTGCACAGCCGCTTGAAATCATAGAGCTGTTTGTAACGGTCCATGAAAGAAGGCATGGCATCATACCCTCCCACAAAAAAGTCCTTCCCTGTTCCAATGATACGAAAATCCACAACCTTCATTCTTTTGTCCTCTTCCCTGGATCTGCAAAACGGTCATAACAGCCTTCTGTGAGGTCTTCTTTCTCTTCAATAAGCTTTCTCTTCTGCACCCTCTCAGAGGGAGTTTTCGGCAGGCTTTCCCTGAATTCGTAGTATCGGGGGACCTTGAATGCGCCGAGGTTCTCCTCGCAATATTCGGCTATCTCTTCATAGGTGGCCGTCCCGCCCTCCTTAAGCACCATATATGCCTTTATCTCTTCTCCCCTAATATTGTCGGGCACCGGGATCACGGCGGCATCCATCACTTCGGGATGATTGACAATCACATGTTCTACTGCGGCGGCAGATACATTCTCTCCTCCTCGCCGGATGATGTCTTTTTTTCTCCCTACGAAATGGTAGTCACCGTCATCATCCTTGTAAGCGAGGTCTCCGGAATGGAACCATCCTCCCCTAAAAGCCTTTTCCGTGGACCCAGGATCCTTGTAATACCCTTGCATCATGCCTCTGCCGCGCTTCACGAGAATCTCGCCCACACTGCCATCCCTCACTTCACTGCCATTTTCGTCAACGATCTTTATCTCCCTGTACTCGAGGGGTCGACCGATGCATTTCGTGCCCACCTTGCGGTCCATGTCCAGCCGGACGGCGATATCCGCAGTGGTCTCGGTGGAGGCATATATTTCATAGACGGGCACGTTGAATCTTTTTTCCCACTTCTCGTGAATGTGTGGGGAGATACCGGAGGTTTGCACCATTCTCAGATTGTGTCTCTTGTCCTGATCCGAAGGAGGCATATTATAAAGGAAAGATGTCATGGATCCGATGCAGTAAAAGCAGCTAATGTTATAGTGCCTGATATCATCCCAAAAAGTACTTGTGCTGAATTTTT
>Ga0315540_10000031_pt1 | contig 64436 bp, 60 predicted proteins | sample SalMarSW160110MG_FD_203677 | JGI IMG/M metagenome (GOLD analysis project Ga0315540, IMG submission 203677) | Salt marsh sediment microbial communities from the Plum Island Ecosystem LTER, Massachusetts, United States - Salt Marsh Sediment SW1601-10 ...
CACGGCGCGGCAACACTGGGCAGCGAGACGCTCAGCGCCGGTCCGGCGCTCCTCGCCACCCTCGAGTTCGACCTCGGCGTGGCGGTGGCGGCATGGCCGACGGAGGACCATGCCCTGATGCTGACCGTCCGGTCCGGCAGTGATGCGGCCCAGCTCTCGGGCCGCCTCCGCCACGACCTGGCGGAGCTCGCGGAGGCGCTGAGCCACCCTGCCGGTGGACCTGAGAACGCTTGAGGACACCCGCGAGCTCGCCCGGCGGCTGCTCGCGCGCGCGCCGGCGGGCTCGCTGGTGGTGCTCACCGGTCCGCTCGGGGCCGGCAAGACCACCTTGACCCGCTTCCTGGCCGAAGCGCTGCGGAGCGAAGCCGACGTCACCAGCCCCAGCTACACGCTCGTCCACGAGTACCCTACGCCGGAGGGGGCACTCGTCCACGTCGACGCCTACCGCCTGCCGGACGCGGCGGCGCTGGAGCAGCTGGGGCTCGAGGAGATCCTGGAGCGCGCTCGGCTGGTGGTGGTGGAGTGGGGCGGCGCCCTCTTGCGGCTGCACCCGGAGGCCCTGTGGCTCGAGCTCGAGCGCCGAGGCGAGGCCCGCAGCGCGACGCTCCGCGATGCGAGTGGCGCGGTCCTCGCGTGGGACGCATGAGCCGCCTCTACCTGGGCATCGACTGCGCCACCCCCTTTCTCTCTCTGGCCCTATGGGACGACGTGCGAGGGCAGGTCGCGGCGTTCCAGGAGGAGGTCGGGCGCGACCACGCAGCGCGCATCGTGGGTGAGCTCGCGGAGCTGTTCAGGCGTGGCTCCGCGGCTCCGTCTGCGGTGCACGCCATCGGGGTCGGGGTGGGGCCCGGTTCCTACACCGGCGTGCGCGTGGCGTTGGCGACCGCCGCCGGGCTGGGCCGCGCCTGGAACGTGACCGTCGCCGGGGTCCCGACGCTGGCGGCGATGGCCGCCGGCGCGCTGCGGCCCGGGGAGAGCGCCGCGGTCGCCCTCGACGCCCGCCGCGGCAACGTCTACGCCGCCGTCTACCGGCGACCCGAGCCCGCCACCATCCTCGAGGCGATGCGCCTGGAGGAGCTCCGTGCCGTGGCCAAGCTGCCGCGCGAGGGCCTGGCGACACGCCTGGGAGCCCGGCGCGTGATCGAGGATGCGGCGCCGTCGGCCGCCTACACGGCCGCGGCCGCGCGCGAGCTCCGACCGGCCGTGGCGGTCTACCTCTGAGGGCGTGCCGGGACGCCACGGCCACGCCGGCTACGGATGCCCGCGGCCGCGAACCATGCGCAGGCACGCCAAGGTATAGTGGCCCGTCGTTGGGAATCACCCCCGCGAGGGCCGCTCGGGTTGGAGAAAGCATGTTCTTCAGGTTGGGACAGGAGATCGGCATCGATCTAGGGACGGCGACCGTCCTGATCTACGTCAAGAACAAGGGCATCACCCTGCGCGAGCCCTCGGTCATCGCCATGGTCCGCGACACCGGCGACGTCAAGGCGGTGGGTGAAGAAGCCTACAGGATGCTCGGCCGGACCCCCGGCAACATCGTCGCCGTCCGCCCCATGCGTGACGGCGTCATCGCTGACTACGACCTCACGGAGAAGATGCTCAAGGCGTTCGTGCGGAAGGTGATCACCGGAACCGGCCGCCTGTTCAAACCCCACATCATGGTGTGCGTGCCCTCCGGGGTCACCGAGGTGGAAAGGCGCGCGGTGCTGCAGGCAACGCGCGAGGTCGGCGCGCGCAAGGCGTTCCTCATCGAGGAGCCGCTGGCCGCCGCCATCGGGGCCGGCGTGGCCATCGCCGAGCCGACCGGCTCGATGATCGTGGATATCGGCGGCGGCACCACCGACATCGCCATCATCAGCCTGGGCGGCATCGTCGTCTCCGAGAGCCTGCGCATCGCAGGCAACGAGTTCGACGAGGCCATCATCCGGCACATCCGCCACAAGGAGAACCTGCTCATCGGCGACCGCACCGCCGAGGACACCAAGATGAAGATCGGCGCGGCCGTGGTGCGCAACCAGGACGACAACCGTCAGCTCGACGTCCGCGGGCGCGACCTGATCAACGGCCTGCCCAAGACCATCAAGGTCACCACCGAGGACACCGTGGAGGCGCTTCGCGAGCCCATCCAGAAGATCGCCGACGGCGTTCGCCGCGTCCTGGAACTGGCCCCGCCCGAGCTGGTGTCCGACGTCATCGATCGCGGCATCATCATGACCGGCGGCGGCTCGTTGCTGCGGAACTTCGACGAGTTGCTGCGCCAGACCACCGGCATCCCGGTGGTGGTCGCCGACAACGCCACCGACTCCGTGGCGCTCGGCACCGGTCAGGCGCTCGACATGATCCACGTCCTCCGCGACGCGCTGATCTCCGACAACTTCCTGCGCCGCTAATGGCTGCCACGTCGCTCGCGGGCCCGGGCTCGGGCGGTCGCGTCCCCGCCGCGAGTCGCCGCCGTAGCCGTGGCAGGGCCGCGCCCGCCCGCCTGCTGCTCGCCCTACTGGCGCTCGCGGGGGCGGCAGCGGCCGTGACGCCGCCGCCGTCGGCACCGGATATGCCGATCCAGGACGTGACCGTGGGGGCGAAGGGCTTCGGCATCACGGCCGGGCCCGGCAACGAGCTGGTGCAGTTCCCGGTCAGCGTCCTGTCGGTCCAGCACGACGCCGGGCCCGGGTTCCCGCTGGTGCTGGTGCGGGCGTCGGGCGAGTTCATCGATGCCGGCGGCGGGGTGTCGGCAGGCATGAGCGGCACGCCCGTCTACCTTGCCACGGACACCGGGCCGAAGCTGCTCGGCGCCATCGGCTACGTCTTCCCCTCCGCTGACCACCAGCTGGCGCTCGTGACCCCCATCGCGGTGATGCGAGGCGACACCTCCGGCACCGGCGCCGGCGCCGGCCCGGGGCCGGTGGCCGTCGCCGGCATCGGGACCGCGCTGCCGGTGGCCACACCGGTGCTGCTGTCGGGCCTGGCGCCTCGGGCCGCCGCCCTCCTCGCCCCCTTGTTCCGCGACCCGCGGCTCACGCCGTTCCCGGCCCAGGCCTCCGGCACGCTCCCCTCCGGGGACGAGCCGCCCTACGTGCTGGAGGCCGGCAGCGCGATCAGCGTCGAGCTCGCCCGCGGCGATGTCACCATCGGCGCCGTCGGCACCGTGACCGCCATCGACGGCAAGCGCCTGCTGGCGTTCGGGCACCCCCTGCTCGGTCTCGGCCAGGTGCAGCTGCCGCTGGCGCCCGCCTACGTCACCGCGGTCGTCCCCAGCACCGTGGTTCCCTTCAAGCTGGCCAACAGCGGCCAGAAGCCGCTGGGTACCGTCACCCAGGACCGCCCGGCCGCCATCGCCGGCACCCTCGGCAGCGGCCCCGACATGGTGCCGGTGACCCTCACGGTGGACGCCCCGGCCGGCAGCGCCACGTACCACGAGGCCGTCGCGGCCGACGCCCGGCTCTACCCGCAGCTCGTCGCGGCGGCCGGCCTGCAGCTGTTCGATCGAAGCCTCTCGCAGACGACCGGCGGGTATGCCCAGATCGGCTGGGAGATCGACCTCCACGGTAGCGACCAGCTGAACCTGGTCGAGCAGACGGACGATCCGACCGACATCGCCACCGCCGCCGCCAAGCTCCTGGCCGCCCCTCTCAAGACGCTCGCCGACAACGCCTTCCGTGCACCTGGCATCACCGCCGTCAAGGCCAACGTCCACCTCAGCGCCGCGCGCAACACCGCCGCCATCGTCGACGTGGTGGCCGAGAACCCGAAGGTGAAGGCAGGGACCTCGCTGGTGGCGCACGTGCGCTTGCAGCCCTACCGCCAGGCGCCGGTGGTGAGGACCCTCAGCGTGTCCATCCCCGACAACCTGTCCGGGAAGGTCACGCTCACCTTCCGCGGGGGCGACGTGAAGCCCAGCGGCCAGAACGCGGAGGCGTCCAAGACGAACCGCCCGCGCTCCTTCGCCGAGCTGCTCGACGCCATGCGCCAGAAGCCTCAGGCGAGCGAGCTGGTGGTGGAAGCGCCCGCCAAGGACGGGACCACCCAGCGGCTCGACCGCCTCTCCCTGCCCTACGTCATCACGGGCAGCGAGACCCTGGAGGTCACCGTGCAAGACGGCAGCGAGGCACCCTCGTCGAGCGCCGCGAAGCCCAGCGACGAGAGCGGCGGCAGCTCGGCCGCGCCCTCCCCGGAACCGGCGCCGCCGCCGCTGAACCAGCCGCCCGGCGGCTCGCCGCCGAGCCCGCCCAGCGGTCCCGCCCCCAACGGCGACGGCTCGTCCAGCTCCTCCACCCCGGGCTTTCCCGGCCCGGCTCGCCCCTCGACGGCCGCAGGCCCGGCAGACGACCGTGCCGCAGGCTGAGGTCCGGGCCAGCGACGTGGCAGCACGGCTCGGCGGCGAGCTGCGCGGACCGGACATCGCGGTGAGCGGCCTGGCTGCGGTCGAGGATGCGACGCCTGGAGCGGTGGTGGTTGCGGGCGACGCCGCGACGCTCGCCGCAGCCCTCGCTGCGGGCCCCGCGGTGGTGGTCGCGCCCGCCTCCCTGACGCTCACGCCGGAGCCCGGCTGCGCCGTCATCGTGGTACCGGACGCGCGCCTGGCGCTGGCGCGGCTCACCACCTTGTTCGACCGCCGCCCGCAGCCGGAGGCGGGTATCCACCCGACCGCGGCCGTGGCCTCGAGCGCCATCCTTGGAGAGGGCGTGAGCGTGGGCGCGTACAGCGTCATCGACGCAGGAGCGGAGATCGGCGAGGGCAGCGTGCTGGGACCGCACTGCAGCATCGGCGCGGGCGCCCGCCTCGGCCGCGACTGCCGCCTCTTCGCCGGGGTGCGCGTCTACGACGGCGTGATCGTCGGCGACCGGGTCCGGCTGCACGGCGGCTGCGTGCTGGGGGCCGACGGCTTCGGCTACGCGGCAGGGCCTGCGGGCGCCGAGAAGATCCATCACCTCGCCGGCGTGGTCGTCGGCGACGACGTGGAGATCGGCGCGAACACCGCCGTCGACCGCGGCACCTTGCGGCCGACGCGCATCGGCGCGCGAACCAAGATCGACAACCTCTGCCAGATCGGGCACAACGTGAGCATCGGGGAGGACTGCCTCATCGCCGCCATGAGCGGGGTCGCCGGCAGCGCCACCCTCCACAGGGGGGTGGTCCTCGGCGGCTACGTGGCCGTCGCCGACCACGTGACGCTGCACGCCGGCGCCCGCGTTGCGGGCCGCAGCGGCATCACCAAGGACGTGCCTGCCGGCGAGACCTGGGCCGGCTTCCCTGCCGTCCCCTATCGCCGCTGGGTCCGCGGGCTCTACCTGCAAGGCCAGCTCGAGCGCCTGTGGCGCGCATTCAAGGGGCGCGATGAGGAGCCTTGAGGGCGTGGGCGTGCACTCGGGGGATCGCTGCCGCGTGAGCCTCCACCGGGAGGAGGGCCCGGTGCGCTTCCTGCGCCGCGGCACCGTCATCCCCGCCAGGCTCGACGCCGTCGTGGACAGCCGCCGGGCGACCACGCTGGGCGCGGACGGGGAGCGGGTGGCCATGGTCGAGCACCTGCTGGCCGCGCTGGCGCTGCGCGGCTACTGGTCGGGCGTGACGATCGAGGTGAGCGGGATCGAGCTGCCCATCCTCGACGGCTCCGCCCGCGACTGGTACGCCCTGGCCGGCGAGCTCCCCGAGCCGCCTCCCGCACCCGCGCCGCTGCGGCCCGAGCGTGCGCTGGAGCTGCACCTCGGGGAGGCTCGAGCGGAGCTTCGGCCCGGGCCGGCCGAGCTGTGCTACGGGATCTCGTTCGATCACCCGGCGATCCGGGAGCAGCGCTGGTGCGGCGGCCCGGAGCGCTATGCCGAGGTGGTCGACGCCCGCACCTTCGGCTTCCTGGCCGAGCTGGAGTCGCTCACGTCACAGGGCTTCGCTTCCGGCGCCAACCTCGGAAATGCTATCGTCTTCGGAGAGGAGGGCCCGCTGGTACCCTTGCGCGCTGAAGACGAGCCGGTTCGCCACAAGGCCCTCGACGCTCTGGGGGATCTCTTCTTGCTGGCGCGACCGCTCGCCGCCCACGTCGCCTTCTGGCGCGGGTCCCACGCCCTCCACGTCGCCCTGATGAGGGCGCTGGCCACGTCGCTCCAATCTCCGGAGCCGCTGCCATGAGCAACCTGCGCGTGGCCGTCGTCGGTGCCGGCGTCATGGGGCGCTACCACGCGAACAACTACGCGGTTCTGCGCGGCGTCGACCTGGTCGCCGTGGCCGATCCGGAGCCGCAGCGGCGGGCGGAGGCGTTGAGCTCGTTCGATTGCCGCGCCTACCGTTCGATCGACGAGCTGCTCGCGGCGGAGTCCATCGACGCCGCCAGCGTCGCGGTGCCGACCAGCCTCCACTTCGCCGTCACCAAGCGCCTTCTCGAGGCCGGAGTCCACGTGCTGGTCGAGAAGCCGGTGGCGACGGAGGTCAGCCAGGCCAAGGAGCTCGCGGCGCTGTCCAAGCGCCTGGGGCTGGTGCTGCAGGTGGGGCACATCACGCGCTTCTACCGTGCGGTGCAGCTCCTGGGGGAGCGGGTGCGCCGGCCCTATCTGATCGAGGCCCGCCGCATGGTGCCGTACGCCCGCATCAAGGACGTCGGGGTCGTGCTCGATCTCATGATCCACGACCTGGACATCGTGCTACGCCTCATCGACAGCGACCCGGTGGAGCTGTCGGTGGTCGGGCGCGCACTGAACGGCAGCCCCCTGGAGGACGTCGCCGCCGCGCAGATCACGTTCCAGGGCGGCTGCATCGCGCGCTTCCTCGCCAGCCGCGTCGCCCCCGACGCCGAACGCAGCCTCGTCGTATCCGAGCCGCATCAGACGATGCGGCTCGACTTCGCCAAGGAGCCCTACACCGAGATCGCCATCTACCGGCGTCCGGACGCCACCTCCGAGACCGGCCACGTCCAGCTCGACAGGCACGTGGTGCACGAGGAGAACCCGCTGCGGTCGGAGCTCGAGCACTTCCTGGCGCGCATCCGCTCGGACGCTCCGCCGATCGGCACGCTGGAGGACGACCTGCGCTCGCTGGAGCTGGCGACCCGCCTGCTGACCATCATCGCGGGCGAGCGGCGGGCCGTGCTGGCCTAGCCGCGCGCGCCGCCGGGGCGGCCAGGAACTGCGTCCGGCATGCGATAGACTACGCCCATGACCGTGGACGTGCGCGCCATCCTCCCCCACCGCTACCCGTTCCTGATGGTGGACGCCTTCGTCTCGCAGCAGGGCGACGCCTTCGAGTGCGTGAAGAACGTCAGCAACGGGGAGCCGTACTTCCAGGGTCACTTTCCTGAGGAGCCGGTGATGCCCGGCGTGCTCATCCTCGAAGCCCTGGCCCAGGCCGCCGCGGTAGGCCTCACGGTGCGCGAGGGCACGCTGACGGAGGGGGCCGCCGGCTACCTGGCGGCGGTGGATGGCGCCAGATTCCGCCGCAAGGTCGTCCCCGGAGACCGCCTGCGCCTCACCGGCGAGATCCTCGCGTTCCGTCGCGGCCTGTGCAAGGTGGCCGCCAAGGCGCTCGTGGGGGACGAGGTCGCTGCCGAGGCGACGCTCTCCTTCGTCTACGCCCGCTGAGCCGTGACCGTCCCGGCCGCCAGCATCCATACCGGGGCCACCGTGCACCCTCGGGCTCGCCTCGAACCCGGCGTGGTGGTGGGTCCCGGGGCGGTGGTGGAGGCCGACGTGGAGATCGGTGCGGGCAGCCAGGTGCTCGCCGGCAGCGTGCTCCACGCCGGAGCTCGCATCGGCGCGCGTTGCCGAATCGGCCCGTACGCCGTGGTGGGCGGCATCCCGGGCGACAGCCACTTCCGGGGCGAGCCCAGCCTGGCGGTGCTCGAGGACGAGGTGGTGCTGCGGGAGTTCGTCACCGTGCACCGCGCCACCGGCGAGGGCGCCGAGACGCGTGTCGGCAGTGGCTGCCTCGTCCTGAGCTACGCCCACGTGTCCCACAACAGCCAGGTGGGCCGCCAGGTGGTGCTCACCAACGCCGCGCAGCTCGGCGGCCATAGCCGCATCGGCGCCTTCGCGGTGATCGGCTCGGGCGCCCTCATCCACCAGTTCTGTCGGGTCGGCGAGTACGCCATGTTCGGCGCCGCCAGCGCCGCCAACATGGACACCCTCCCCTTCGCCATGGCGCGCGGCAACCCCGCCAGGCACTACCGCCTCAACCGTGTCGGACTGAAGCGCAACGGCATCGACGGCGAGCGCTACGCGGTACTGGAGCAGGCGCTGCGCGCCTTCAGGCACCGCGACCGCGACCGTCTCGACGCGCTCGCCGAGGTGAGCGACGACGTCAAGCGCATGGTGGAGTTCGCCGCGGGCTCCACGCGCGGCATCGCTCGCTTCGCGGGCGGCGGCTAGCATGGCCACCGAGGCCGTGCTGGTCGCCAACGGCCCGGGTGAGCTGTACACCTGGGCGCGGCCGGTGCTGCAGGAGCTGCGCCGCCGGCAGCCGCATCTCGGGGTGGCAATCAGCCTCATCCCTTGCCAGTTCGCCAGCGGGCATGAGGCGGATATCGCCCGCAGCTTCGGCGCCGACGTGGTCACCTCGCCCGGTCAGTACCTTCGCGCCGCCGCCAGCGGCGGGCTCCCGCCAGGCTTGCAGGGTGCGACCACGGCGGATGCCGGCCCCGGCTTCGTGCTCAGCCTCGGCGGGAACGCCGGCATGGCGGTGAGCCTGGCCCGGCGCCTCGGGCGACCCGCCTACCGCTACAGCTTCGAGCCCGCCTTCAACCGGCGTCTGCGCCTGCTGTTCGTTCCCGACGAGCGCGTCCGCCGGCGCGCGCGACGCGGCGGGGTGCCCGCCGGACGCCTTCGGGTGGTCGGCAACCTGGTGGCCGACGCCGTGCGTCTCGACGATCCGGTGCGGGACGCCGGCAACCCCCACGTCCTGCTCTTCCCGGGCAGCCGAGACGCCTTCTCGGTCCACCTGATCCCCCTCTTCATCGCCGTGGTGGACCGCCTGGCGGCCGCGCTGCCGACCGCTCGCTTCGTGTGGCCCGTCAGCGGCATGCTGGCGCCCGAGACGCTGGCAAGCGGCATCGCCGGACGCGAGCGCGCTACCCTCGGCGGGGTCGCCGGCAGACGCCAGGGCGACACCGTGCGCACGCCCGGCGGCGGCGTCATCGAGATGGTGCGTGAGGAGGAGCGCTACGCGCACATGCAAGCCGCCGACCTGGCAATCACCATCCCCGGCACCAACACCATGGAGCTGGGCGTGACGGGGGTGCCTGCCGTGGTGCTCCTACCCCTCAACCGCCCCGAGGTGATCCCGCTGGAGGGAGCCGGCCACTGGCTGGGCCTGATCCCCGGCGTCGGCCGCTACCTCAAGCGCTACGCCGTGCGTCTGTGGGTTCAGGGGCTCTCATCACCGGTATCGCTCCCCAACATCTTCTCGGGCGAGGACCTGATGCTCGAGCTGGCCGGGCGGCTCGACCCCCAGGCCGTGGCCGAGAGCGCGCTCGGCCTGCTGCGCGACGAGCGCCAGCTGGCGCAGCGCAGGGCCCGCTTGCTCGAGACCATGCCGCGACCCGGTGCCGCTGCAGCCTTGCTCGACGCCATCTTCGCGGACCTTGCCGGCTCCGGCGCCAGGGCGCCGGGGGCGATCCCGTGAGCCGGCACCGTGCCGCACGCCCCGAGGCGCCACCGCGGCCGCGGGAGCTGCCGTCGCTGCTGCTTCCCAGTACGCCGTGGGCGCTGGTGGGCGTCGGCGCTGCCCTGATCGGCGCCACGCTCCGCGTCGCCGTGATCCCGCTGTTCGTGACGCCGGTGTTCGACCAGGTCCTCAACGGCCACGACGCCTCGCGCCTGCCGCTGATCATGGTGACGGCAGGCGTGGTGGCGGTGTCGGGCGCCTTGGCGCTGTGGGCCCAGGACGCCCTGCTGGGCCGCGCCGCCGCCGGCATCGTGGCGGCGTGGCGGCGAGGCCTCTATCAGCGCCTGCTGGGCAGGGCGCCGGGACGGCTGCCGGGCACCTCCGGTGGGCTGGCCAGCCGCATCCTCACCGACCTGAAGGAGATCGAGACCTACTACCACTTCGGGCTCGGCACGCTGGTGGCCGAGTCCACCACCATCCTCGCCATCCTGGCGTACCTCTTCGCCACCAACGCCACCGCGTCGCTGCTGCTGGTAGCCTTCGGCGCGCCGACGCTGATCGCCTTGCGCTGGGTGGGCAAACGCCTGGAGAGCGTCGCGGAGCGCTCCCAGGTCGGCACGGAAGCCCTCGGCAGGAACCTCCAGGAGGGGTTGCGCCACCATGAGACGGTGCGCGCGTTCAACGCCGACGCCATGATGCTCGGGCGCTTCGAGGCCGAGAACCGGCGGACCGCCCACGCCATGGCGCAGCGCAGCCTCATCAGCGGTGCCCAGATCCCGATCACCCAGGTGCTGCTGTTCGCCGCCGTCGGGCTGCTGGTGGTCCTCCTCACCGGCTCGGTCAACCGCGGCGGCATGACCTCGGGCCAGCTCGTCTCGTTCGTCACGCTGGTGGCCTTGTTGTCGACGCCCACGCAGCTGCTGCCGAGAGGCTACGCGCTGCACCGCGAAGCGCGCGCCGCCGACCGTCGGCTCCGCACGCTGGCGGCGGACGACGGCCGCAAGGCGGCCGGCAGCGGCGGCTGCGAGCCCGTCGCGCGCGGCACCGGGCTCGAGCTCTCCGGCGTGTCCTTCGCCTACGACGGCGGCCCGCAGGTGTTCAGGAACCTCGATCTCGCGCTCCCGGCCACGGGGCTGGTCGCCATCACCGGCGAGAGCGGCAGCGGCAAGACCACCCTGCTGAGGCTGATCCTGGGCTTCCTGGAGCCGGACGGCGGCTGCATCCGCCTCGACGGCGCGCCGCTCGCGAGCCTGCCCGAGCACGTCCTGCGGGAGCGCATCAGCTACGTGCCGCAAGGGCACGAGGTGCTGTCCGGGCCGCTGTTCGACAGCCTCCTCATGGGCCGCCAGCTGGCACCGGAACGGGTCTGGCAGGCGCTCGACGCGGCGGGGCTGCAGGAGCTGGTGCGTCAGCTTCCCGCGGCGCTCGAGCATGAGCTGCGCGAGGACGGCGCCGGCCTCTCGGGCGGTCAGCGGCAACGTCTCGCGCTGGCGCGCGCGCTGCTCACGGAGCCCCGGGTGCTGCTGCTCGACGAGCCCACCTCGAACCTCGACGAGGACAGCGAGGAGGCGCTGGTGGAGATGCTGCGCGAGCAGGCCGGCCGGCGGCTGGTGGTGGCGGCCGCGCACCGGCCGGCGCTGGTGCGCGCCGCCCATACGGTCCTGCGGCTCGATGGCGGCCGGCTGACTCCGGCGCCGCCGGCCCGCACGTCCGGCTCGGTAACGTGAGCGGCGGCCTGCCTCCCGGCTGAACGCGGCGGACGTCATCGACGAGATGGTGGCGGCGAACGCCGGCAGCATGGGCGCCGTCCTCGCGCTCGACGGGTCCGACGACGGCGCCGCCGGGCGTCCTCAGGGGACGATGCGCCGCTCGAGCCGGAGGTCCGGCCAGCTCACCAGCCAGGCCTCGGGCATGGCCAGGCCGCGCCACAGCTCGAACGGGTCGAGGCCGTTCGCCGCGGCGACCAGCAGGCTCATGACGCTGCCGTGAGACACCACCGCCGGCCTCTGGGCAGCGGTCCACGACAGGGCCCGTGCCAGCGCCCGCCCGAAGCGGCTGCGGGCCTCGTTGGCCGTCTCCTGCCCGAACACCAGCACGTCCGGCCGCCGGAACGAGCGCCTCACGACGTCGTGCCAGGCGCGCTCCTCCAACAGCGGCAGGTGGCCGCGCTCGTGCTCGTGCAGCCGCGGCGCCGAGGTGTAGGGCACCGCCAGCCGAAGGGCCAGCGCCCGCCCGGTCTCCACCGCCTTCGGCTCGGTGCTGGCGACCACCAGGTCGACGGCCAGCGGCGCGAGCTCGGCGGCCAGCGCCCGGATGCGCTCGTCGGCGCCCGGCCGCAGCCGCCACGCGGAGGCGGGCCGGTCGGCGTCGGGTAGCGACGGAGCGTGGCGCACCAGCACCACCTCCTTCACCGCGCCAGGGCCTCCTGGGCGGCGGCCGCAGCGGCGCCGTAGGGCAGCCGGCGGCCAAGCTCGCGCAGCGCGTCCTCGAGCGCCACGGCGAGCGTCACGACGTCGAAGTCGTCGCAGTAGCCGAGCACGCTGGGGCGCAACAGGTGCGGCTTGGCGGCGTCCTGGCCGCCGCCGATGCGGATGCCCCGAGCCGCCAGCCGGCGGGAGACGTCGGGCGCGGCGATGCCGTCGGGGGTGCGCAGGGCGGCCACCGCCGGGCTGGGGCGCTCGGCGTAGCGGGTCAGGCCGATGGCCTCGCCCGCGGCCAGCAGGGCGCCGTTCAGCCGGGCGCGGCGCTCCCATACCTGGGGGATGCCCTCCTGGAGGAGCATGTCGAGGGCCACGTCGAGGCCAGCGACCAGGCTGACGGCGGGGGTGGTCGCCGTCTGCCCCGCCTGCTGGCGCTCGCGCTCGCGTCGCAAGTCGAGGTAGTAGCTGGGCACCAGCAGCTGCCGGGCCGCCAGCGCGTCGCTGCGCTCCCAGGCACGCGGTGACAGGTAGGCGAACGCCAGCCCGGGCGGCACCATGACGCCCTTCTGCGACCCGGAGAAGACGGCGTCCAGTCCCCACTCGCGAGGTCGCAGCTCGGCCGCCGCCAGGCTGGTGACGGCGTCCACCAGCAGGAGCGTATCCGGCGCCTGCGCCCTGACGACCCTCGCGATCGCCTCGACATCGTGCAGCACGCCGGTGGACGTCTCGGAGTGGGTGGTGGTGACGGCGTCGACGTGACCGCTGCGCGCCAGCGCCTCCGCCACGCGGTCGGGATCGACGGCGGTCCCCCAGGCGGCCTCCAGCTCGATGACCCGGAAGCCGAAGCGCCGCGCCATGAGCGCCCAGCGCTCGCCGAACTTGCCGGCGTTGAGGCTGAGCACGGTCCCGCCCGCAGGCACGGTGGCCAGCAACCCGGCCTCGAAGCCCGCCGTGCCGCTGCCGGTGACGATCAGCAGCGGCTCTCCCGGGACCATCGCCACCTGGGCCAGCCGCGCCCGGGCGGACTGGAGCAGCTCCGTGAAGGCGGCGCTGCGGTGGTGCCTCACGGGCCGCGCCATGGCCTCCAGAACGCCGGGCGGCACCTCCACCGGGCCGGGGGCGAGCAGCCTGGGCTTGATCAGGCCCGCCACTACAGGCGCACCACCCGGAGGCTGCGAATGACGTCGCCGAGGCCGAGCAGCACCTCGATGACGTGGTCCGGAGGGACCTGGTCGCAGGTGAGCACGAACATCGCCAGACCGTCCTCGCTGGTGCGCGACAGCTGCATGCTGTTGATGTTCACGCCGGCATCGCCCAGGATCGAGCCGACCCTGCCCACGGCGCCCGGTCGATCGTAGTTGGTGCAGACCAGCATGGTCCCCTCGGGCCTGATCTCGATGGGGTAGTCGTCGATCGCCACGATGCGCGGCTGGTCCGCCAGCACCGTCCCCGCCACGCTGGTGCGCCCTTCGGAGGTCACCGCCGACACCAGCACGTGGGTGGTGTAGCCGCGGCTACGCGAGGCGGTGGCGCGGGAGACGCGGATGTCCCGTTCGCGCGCGATGGAAGGGGCGTTGATGTAGTTGGGCGGGTCGTCCAGGAAGGGCTCCAGGAAGCCCTTGGTGACGGCGGTGGCGACGGGATCGGGATCGATCGGGAAGGACCCGGCGAACTCCACCTCCAGCTCCCGTACCCGGCCGCGGGCCAGCTGCGCCACCGTCAGCCCCAACAGCTCGCCGAGCTCCAGGTGGCGTCCCAGCGCGCTCATCACCTCCGGGGCAAGCGCGGGCGCGTTCACCACGCCGCGGGAGTAGTCGCCGTTGAGCGCCAGGACCACGCGCTCCAGGATCTCGGCGCCGATACGGGCTTGCGCCTCCGCGGTGTTGGCTCCCAGATGCGCGCTCAACACCACGTCCTGGCGCTGGAACAGGGGCAGGGAGCGGTCCGGCGGCTCCGACTCGTAGACGTCGAGGCCGGCCCCGAACAGCGTGCCGGCTTCCAGCGCCCGCAGCAGGGCGTCCTCCTGGATGATTCCCCCGCGGGCGGCGTTGACGACCACCGCGCCCCGAGGCAGGCGGGCCAGCTCGCGGTCCCCGATCATGCCCGCGGTCTCCTCCGTCAGCGGCGTGTGGACCGTGAGGAAGTCGGAACGGGCCAGCATGGCGTGCAGGTCGTCGTAGAGCTCCACCTTGAGCTCCTCGGCGCGGCGCCGGGTGATGTAGGGATCGAAGGCCATGACCGTCATGCCGAGCCCCTGCGCGCGCCTTGCCACCAGCGAGCCGATGCGTCCCAGGCCCACGATGCCCAGACGTCCGCCCTTCAGCTCGCGACCGAGGAACTTGCGGTCCCAGGTGCCGGCCCGGATCAGCCGGTCCGCGCGTGCCACACCGCGGGCGGCGTTCAGCATCAGCGCGATGGCCAGCTCCGCGGCAGACACGTTGTTGGCCTCGGGAGCGTTGACCACCAGGATGCCCCGGCGGCTGGCCGACTCCAGGTCGATGTTGTCGACGCCGACGCCCCCGCGGCCGATGACGCGGAGCTGCCTGGCCGCCCCGATGAGCTCGCCGTCGACCTTGGTGCGGCTGCGGGTGACGAGGGCGTCGAAGTCACCGACGATGCCGAGCAGCTCGTCGCGGTCGATCCCGGCGCGGTCGACCACATCCATCTCCGGATAGCTGGTGTCACCCAGCTGAATGGTGTCGGTGACAAGGATTCTCGCCATACCGGGGAAGGATAGCACGCCTGGTCGGCGGCGGGCCGCGCTCAGGGCGCGTTCGGCCGGGAGGCGACGAAGCCCGTGATCTCCCAGCCTGGCGGAACCTCGAACGAGTCCACCCCCAGCACGTCCATGTCCAGCGTACCCGTCACCTGGAGCATCGTCGGCACCCCTTGCAGCGCCGCCTGCAGCGCGTTGCGCCCGGCCGTCCCGAGATCGCCGAGCGAGGGGTAGAAGGCCAGGTCGATGCGTCCATCCTGCCCGGCCGCCAGCGGCACCGGGCGCATGTCCTGCCGCGCCATCGGCTCACCGGCCAGCGTCAGCGAGAGGTCCTTGCCGTAGAGGAAGTAGCCGATGTCGCCGGGGTTGGTCGCCGCGACCACCACCTGGATGACGGGCACGTCGGGGCGCAGCATGAACACCCGCGTCGCACCCTCGTCGAGCGTGAGCCGTGGCGGGGCCACCGTCTGGCGCGCGAACGCGGAGCCCGCCAGGAGCAGGGTATTGCGCGTTTCGAAGGCGTAGCTGGAGGACACGAAGCGCATCGTGCCCTCGATCCGGAACGGCAACGGCGTGTCCGCGAAGGCTCGAGCCACCGCTCGCAGCAGCCCGCTCCGGCCGCTGAGGTCGGCGTGCACCTCGATGGCGAGTGGAGTCGAGCCGCCGGCGGGCAGCGTGAGGTCGGGCTCGAGCGTGCCGGTGGCGACGCGATCGCCGTGAAGCACGACCCGGTAGTCGACCTTGCTCAAGGCCACCGGGAAGTCGTTGGGGTTGTGCACCAGGGTGCCGACCGTCATCGCCAGGCCCGCGCCGGCGCCCGGCGGATCGAAGCGATCGATGCTGGTCTTGGCCGGGATCAGCTCGAACACCGGCGGCTTGATCTCGCCGAGCGGTCTGGCGCTCTTGATGACGGTGCCGGGAGCGCAGGCGGCGAGCACGCCGAGCGACGCGACCGCGACCAGGGCGAGCAGCCGGCGCCAGCCGGAGCTGAGAGGCCGTCGGGACCGCACGACCGCAGTCTAGCAGACGGCGCAAGCTCGCGCAGGCGGTGAGAATGCCCTCGTGGACGCCCTCAACGGCGGCGCCACGGCCACCTGAGGCGGGCGCCGTCGGTGCGTGGCGCGAACGGGAGCAGCGCCGCGGCGGCGAACAGGCTGGTACCGAGGTAGGTCGCGGTCGGCACCACGTCGAGGTCGATGCCCGAGCGCCTGAGCAAGACCGACATCACCAGGAACGGGCCCAGCCCGTAGACGGCTGCCAGCAAGGCGGGCAGGAGGGCGGCCCAGAGGCCGTGCGGTTGCAGCCACCGCCGCGCCAGCAGCAGCGCCGCGACCGCGAGCGCCGCGCCGACCGCCAGGAAGGCGAGCACGCCCCACCAGGCGGCCCCGTGTGCCGCGGCCTGAACGGCGACGTAGCCGGCATGCAGCACCCAGGGCACGGTGAGCGCCCCGACCAGCAGGGCGGCGAAACGCCCCCGGCCCAGGACGACGCGCAGCACCGCGCCCACCAGCAACCCTCCCAGCACCAGCCACACCGCCAACCGGCTGATCACGCTCACGTCATCCTCCAGCGCATCACACGACCTCCCGGAACGCCACCGCGCCGCTGCGGCGGCGGAGCTCCTCGCGGAGGCGCGCCGCCCACGGCGCCTCCAGGCCCGGGTCCTCCTCCAGCATGCGCTTGGCCAGCGCCCGGGCCTGCTCGATGATCTCGCCGTCGGTGGCGAGGTCGCCGACCGACAGGTCGGGCAGCCCCGACTGCCGGGTCCCGCGCAGCTCCCCCGGGCCGCGCAGCTCCAGGTCGTACTCCGCGATCTTGAAGCCGTCGCGGTTCTTCGCCACGATCTCCAGCCGCTTCTGGGTGGCGCGGCCTCGCTCGCCGGCGATCAGCACGCAGCTGCTCTCGGCGTCCCCGCGCCCGACGCGGCCACGCAGCTGATGCAGCTGCGAGAGGCCGAAGCGCTCGGCGTTCTCGACGATCATCATGCTGGCGTTGGGGATGTCCACCCCCACCTCGATGACGGTGGTGGACACCAGCAGGTCGAACTCGCCAGCGCGGAACCGTTCCATGACAGCGTCCTTCTCGTCCGGGGGGAGGCGGCCGTGGAGCAGGCCGATGCGGCAGGCGTCCGGCAGGATCTGCCGCAGGTCCTCGGCCATGCGCGTGGCCGACACGACCTCGTCCAGCGCCTCGCTGTCCTCCACCAGCGGCGTGACGACGTAGACCTGGCGGCCTCGCCGGATCTCCTCCCAGGCGTCGTGGTACACCTCCCGCCGGCGGGCGGCGGCGACCAGGCGGGTGCGCACCGGCTTGCGCCCCGGCGGCAGGGCGTCGATCACGCTGAGGTCCAGGTCGCCGTAGTAGGTGAGCGCCAGCGAGCGAGGGATGGGGGTGGCGCTCATCACCAGCACGTCCGGCACCAGCCCCTGCAGCAGCTTGCGGCGCTGCTCCACCCCGAAGCGGTGCTCCTCGTCCACGATCGCCAGGCCCAGGTCGGCGAAGCGAACCCCTTCCTGGATGAGCGCGTGCGTGCCGACGGCCAGCTGCGCCTCGCCCGAGGCGAGCCTGCCGCGGGCCTCCCGGCGCTCCCGGGCGCTCATGGCGCCGATCAGCAGCTCGCTGCGCACCCCCAGAGGGTAGAGGTGGCTGCGCAGGTTCAGGAAGTGCTGCCGCGCCAGCACCTCGGTGGGCGCCATCAGCGCTGCCTGGGCGCCGTTCCGGACCGCCACGTAGACGGCGGCTGCGGCCACCGCGGTCTTCCCGGAACCGACGTCGCCCTGCAGCAGGCGCGCCATCTGCCGCGGCTTCGCCATGTCTGCCAGGATCTCGGCGAGCGCCCGCTCTTGAGCATCGGTCAGGTCGAACGGCAGGCTCGAGCGAAAGGTGGCCAGCTCGGCGCTGCGCACCTCGAAGGCGCGGCCCGTGAGGGTGGGGTCGCGGCTGCGCAGCACGGCGAGCTCCAAGAACAGGAAGTCGTCGAACTTGAGGCGCGCGAGCGCGGAGCGCAACGCCTCCTCGTCGGGCGGGAAGTGCGCGTGGCGGAGGGCCCGGTCGAGCGGCACCAGGCCGGAGCGCCGCGACAGCGAGCGCGGCAGGTAGTCCGGCAGGGGCGCCAGTGCCGCCAGCAGGCGGTGCGCGGCGCGCCGCTGGTACGCCTGGCTCAGCCCCTGGGTGCCGCGATAGATGCCCACGATGCGCCCGAAGGAGAGCGACTCCCCGTCGTCGTCCACTTCGAAGCCGGACACGTGGATCTCCAGGCTGCGCCCCTTGCGCTTCACGCGGCCGCCCAGGATGAGGCGCTGGCCGGGGAACAGCTGACCCTCCACCCACGGCTGGTTGAACCACACCGCCGTGGCCCGCTCGCCGGAGCCGTCCTCGAGCAGCGCCCGCAGCACGTGCATGCCGCGGCGGCTGCGCATCCCCTTGCGGCTGAGCACGGTCGCCGTGACGGTGGCATTCTGACCCGCGTCGAGAGCGGCGAAGCGGGGCAGCGCGCGGCGGTCCTCGTAGCGCCGAGGGAGGCTCCACAACAGCTCGCGGTAGCTCCTGACGCCGACCTCGGCGAGCTTCCTGGGTGCCTGGGCGCCGACATCGACGAGCCGCTCGCTGAGGGCGGCATCGAGGTCCCTGGCGGCGAGGCCGGCGCCGCCACGGCCAGACGGAGCGCGCTCCGGACCACCGCCGGCAGGCACCTCCCGCGCGCCAGCCGCGTTCGGGCCGGAGCGGTCGCCGCGCGTCCCGGCAGATGCCCCCGCGGCCCCGGCCGCGGCGTCCTCCGCCTCCAATAGCGCCAGCGCCCGCTCGAGCCGCGGGCGGCGCTCCTCGGGCGGCAGCTCGCGGTACCCCTGCAGCAGCTCCGCGACGCCGGCGAACGGCCGCGCCAGGCCCTCGACGAGCCGCTCGACGCCACCGACCACCACCTCGTCACGGCAGCCGTCCTCGAGCTCCCGGACGAGCGGTCGCCGCAAGCGGTCGCGCATCTCCGACACCCGCGCCACGGCGTCAGTCTACCGTTGGGCGGGGCCGATCCGGCCCGGCCCAAGGGTGCCGCCTCAGCCGCCGGTCGAGCCGCGGACCCTCATGGAGGACGTTGACCACTGGAGCCCCACCACGCGCCAGCCCACCTGAACGCAATCACCCGCTTGCGAGGAAATGCGCCAGCGGGTATTCTCTTTCACGACTTCACGCCTACAGGGAGATGAAGATGAAACGAGTTACAGCCCTACTGATCAGCCTGGCGCTGCTGAGCGCGCTGGGCGCCGCCTTCGCCGCCGATCTCGGTGGGCGCACCATCACCATCGGATCGGACACCACCTACCCGCCATTCGAGACGGTCAACGACCAGAACCAGATCGTGGGCTTCGACATCGACCTCATGAACGCCATCTGCAAGGTCGAGAACTGCGTAGCCAAGTTCCAGACGACCAACTGGGACGGCATCATCCCGGCAGTGAACACCGGTGAGTTCGACATGATCGCCTCCGGTATGACCATCACCGCCGAGCGCGCCAAGCAGGTCGACTTCTCCAAGCCCTACAAGAGCGTGGACCAGGCCATCGCGGTCCGGACGCAGGATGGCGCCCTGACCCTCGACGACTTCACCAAGACCGGCAGCAAGCTGATCATCGGCGCCCAGATCGGCACGACCAACGCCGCCCTGGCCGAGAAGCTGGTCGGGCGTTCGCGCGTGCAGATCTACAACGACTTCGGCCAGGCCGTTCAGGCCCTCGTCAAGACGCAGGACGTCGATGGCGTCATGCTCGACGACGTGGCGGCCGACGCCTTCGCACAGCAGTACGCCGGGCAGTTGGTGGTGAACATCCGCGGCGTCAAGTCGGGCGACGAGATCGGCTTCGCCGTCGCTAAGGGCGACCCCGAGGGCCTCATCCCGGCGCTCAACGACGGCCTCGACAAGCTCGGCCAGAACGGCACGCTTGCCCAGCTCCAGGCGAAGTGGTTCAAGTAGACCTGTGACGGTCGCGGCGCGGCTCGGCTCGCCTTCGGGTGCCGGCCACGCCGCGGCCCCTTCCCCCGAAGGCGCGCCACCCCTCACGTGGGCATGAGCCGACCTCCCTCCCAGAGACCGCGTCGCAACCCCCTCAACCGCATCCGCCCCAGCTACCTGATACTGCTGCTGCTGGTGCCGGCGGTGGTGTACTTCTTCGCCACCACCGCGAGCTATCAGCGGGCGCTGAAGTTCCTGGTGCCGGGTCTCTACGTCACGGTGGTCGCCACCGTGCTCGCCTACCTTGCGGCCTGCGTGCTGGGGATGATCCTGGCCGGGCTGGCGAGCCTGCATATCGGCGAGCGTACGGTCCTGCGCTTCGCCGTCGTCGGCGCCCTGCTCCTGATCGGCGCCATGGTCCTGTTCACCCGGCCCAAGGTCGAGTACGTCTTGGTCGGACATACCGGGGGCAAGGTGGCCATCATCGAAGGCACGCCCAGCGGCCCCGCGGACACCGTGAAGAACGGGCACTTCCCCGGCGGCGAGGGCACGATGCCGGTGCGCGCCGCCATCGACCCGCCGGCGGCCGTCAACCTCCTCCAGAATGCCACCGTCCAGGCAGCCTTCCTTCCCGTGGCCGACGCGCCCGCCGGCAGCAACGTGCTGTGGAGGACGCACTTCCTGGCACCCAGGCTGATGAAGCCTGCCACGCTGCTGCTCGTGTTCGGTGTGGCGGTCTTGCTGCTCACCTTCGGCGCAGCGCAGAGCGGCCGCCATCCGCTGAACATCTTCGCCGAGCTCTACATCGACGCCCTGCGCGGCATCCCCATGCTGGTCGTCATCCTGTACGTGGGCTTCCCACTGCAGGGCGCCATTCGCGACGCCACCGGCGGCATCATCAACATGTCGCGAATGACGCGTGGCGTGGTGGGCATCGCGCTCGGTTATGCCGCCTACCTGGCGGAGATCTTCCGTGCCGGCATCGAGGCCATCCCGCACGGCCAGACGGAGGCCGCGCGCAGTCTGGGCTTGAGCGGCTGGCAGACCGCGCGCTACGTGGTGCTGCCGCAAGCGCTTCGCATCGTGGTGCCGCCGTTGGGCAACGAGTTCATCGCCATGCTCAAGGACACCTCGCTGCTGTCGGTGCTCTCGGTGCGCGACATCACCCAGCGCGCCCGCGAGTTCCAGGCCGCCACCTTCCAGGTGTTCCCGCCCTACAACACCGTGGCGCTGCTGTACATCGGGCTCACGCTGGCCGCCTCCAGCCTGGTCAAGTGGCTGGAGCGGCGCACCAGCTGGACGCGCTGACCCCTCCCGGAGCGCCGCCGGGCGGGCGCGCCGGCCCGTCCCGGCGAGTATGCTTGGCAGCATGCCGGACGGTCCTACGCGCGACGAGCCCGCGCCGGGCGGTGCCGCGCAACAGGGCCCGGCGGGACACGGGCCCGCGCTGGACGGCCCGCTGGCCACCGTCGACCTGCGCGCGCTGGAGCACAACCTCGCCCGGCTCCGAGATCGCCTGCGGCCCGGCACCAGGGTCCTGGCCGCGGTCAAGGCGGACGCCTACGGGCACGGCGCGGCCGCGGTGGCCAGCCGGCTCCACGCCGCGGGGGTGACATGGTTCGGGGTGGCGACGGCGGCGGAGGCGCTGGCGCTGCGTGACGCCGGCATCGGCGACGACATCCTGCTGTTCAGCCCGGTCTACCATGCCGCCACCCTCCGCCGGCTGGCGACGGCGGACATCGCCCTGACGCTCGCCGACGCGCGCGGCCTGGAGGCGCTGCGCTCGGCGCGGGCGGCGCGGCCGCTGCGCGCCCACCTCAAGGTGGACACCGGCATGGGGCGTCTGGGCCTGCCCTGGCAGCGCGCAGCCGAGGTCGCGCGGTCGGCCGAGCGCGCCGGCGAGGTCGACCTGGAGGGGGTGTGGACGCACCTGGCGCGCGCCGACGAGCCCGGGCGCGCGCCCACGCTGGCACAGCTCGAGCGCTTCGAGAACCTGCTGGACGGGCTGCGCCGCGACGGCATCGAACCGCCGCTGCGCCACGCCGCCAACTCGGCGGCCGTCCTCGCCTACCCGGAGGCGCACTACCAGCTGGTGCGTCCCGGCATCGCGCTCTACGGCTACCACTCCGGCGACGCGGTGGCGGCGTTGGAGCCCGAGCTGCGACCGGTGATGACGTTGCAGGCGCCCGTCACCTTCGTCAAGCGCGTGGCCGCAGGCACGGCGGTGTCGTATGGGGGCACCTGGCAGGCCGATCGCGAGACCACCATCGCCACCGTCCGCACCGGCTATGCCGACGGCTACCCGCGCCTGCTGTCGAGCAAGGGCACCGCCGTGCTGCACGGGCGCCAGGTCGGCGTAGTGGGGCGCGTGTGCATGGATCAGCTGATGCTCGATGCCGGCGACATGGAGGTGCGTCCCGGCGACACCGTGACGCTGTGGGGGCCGCCCCCCGGGCCCACCGCCGAGAGCCTGGCGCGCAGCATCGGCACCATCTCCTACGAGCTGCTCACGCGCGTCTCGCCGCGGGTTCCGCGCGCCTACCTAGGCTGAGGGGCGCGACGGCAGGCGGCGCCGGCGAGGCTCAGGCCTCGGCCTCGTTCACTGCCTCCTCCGACCGGGCGGGCTGCTCGCGCCAGGCCAGCACCGTGATCACGCGGCGCTCGTCGGCCTGCTCGACGATGAAGCGCACCCCCTGGTGCTGGAGCGACTCGCCGACATGCGGGATGTGTCCCAGCTCGTCGATCAGGAAGCCGGCCAGGGTGTCGTACTCGCCGTCGTCCTGGAAGGTCAGCTGCAGATCCTCGGCGACCTCCTCGAGGTTGGTGGAACCCTGGATGCGGTAGTGGCCGTCCTCGAGCAGGACGATGTCCGCCTCCTCCTCCTCGTCGGTCTCGTCGTAGATCTCCCCGGTGATCTCCTCGATGATGTCCTCCAGCGTCACCAGGCCCGCCGTTCCACCGAACTCGTCCACCACCACGGCCATGTGGTTCTTGCGGATGCGCATGTCACGCATCAGGTTCAGGATGGACAGCGTCTCCGGCACGTACTGCGGCGGCGTCATCAGGTCGGCGACGCGGGTGGTGTCCAGCGCCTCCGGCCGGCCCAGGTAGGGCAGCAGGTCACGCGCGTAGACGAAGCCCCGGATGTTGTCGATGGTTTCGCCGTACACCGGGAGGCGGCTGTAGCCGTGCTCCGTGGTCAGGCGCAGCAGCTCCATCAGATTGGCGTCCTCGTGGATCGCCACCACGTCGACGCGTGGCGTCATCACCTCCCGAACCACCGTCTCCTCGAGGTCGATGATGCCCTTGATCATCTCCTCCTCCTGCGCCTCGATGACGCCGGACTCCTCGGCGCTGCGCAACATCAGGCGGAGCTCGTTCTCGGTCAGCAGGGGGTTGCCTCCCGGCTCCAGGCGGAACAGCCTGAGCACGTTGCCCGTGAGCCAGGCGAAGCCCAGGCCGATCGGATAGAGCACGATCGACAGCACGTACACCGGTCGGATCACCGCGCGCGAGAAGCCCACCGGATGGTGCACGGCGATGGACTTGGGGGTGATCTCGCCGAAGATGAGCACCAGCAGCGTGGTGATGCCGGTGGCGTAGCCGACCGCGGCCGCGGAGCCGACGCCGTGGCTCTGCGCAGTCTGGATGGCGATCTGGGTGATGAGCGAGGCGGCCGCGATGTTGACCAGGTTATTGCCGATCAGCAAGGTGGTGATGAAGCGCGTCGGCTGCCGCTCGAGCAGGGCGAAGGCACCGGTGGGGTCCTGGCCTTCCTCACGGATCTGCCGGATCTTCCACTCCCCCAACGCCGTCAGCGCGGTCTCGGAACCGGACATCAGGCCGGAGAGGGCGAGCAGCGCCGCCAGCAAGACGATCTGCCATGCGCTCACGCCGCCGCCGCTCACCGCCGGCGCCTGGGCGATCACTACGCTGAAGAGGGGAAGGGCGAGAACCAACAAGAAGACGAAACGGAAGTAACGGGTAGATCGGTCCGCTGGATTGTCTTCCATCAGCTAGGGGGATTGTAGCATAGCGCCCCCAACGGGCCCGAGGCGCATTGCACGTGCGCGCGCCGGCCGCCGCGGGGCCCAGGCGGGGCCGCCACCCCGGTATACTCGAACCTCATGGAGACGCGTCTTCGGGGTCATGGCCACCATCGTCGTTGAAGGGCCGATCGGCGTCGGCAAGACGAGCCTGGCGCGCTTCCTGGCCGCCGAGCTGGGCGCCCGCACCGTGCTCGAGGTGGTCGAGGAGAACCCCTTCCTCGCCGGCTTCTACCGGGACCCGCAGCGCTACGCCTTCCAAACGCAGGTGTTCTTCCTGCTGTCGCGCTTCCGCCAGCACATGGCGCTCGCGCAGGAGGCGCTCTTCCACGCCGACACGGTGAGCGATTACCTCTTCGACAAGGACTTCCTCTTCGCCTCGCTCAACCTGTCCGGGTCGGAGTGGGAGCTCTACCGGCAGCTCTTCGAGCAGCTCAGCCCTCGACTGCCCCCGCCCGATCTGGTGGTCTACCTGCGGGCGTCGCCTGAGCTGCTGCTGGATCGCATCGCCAAGCGCGGCCGAGCCTTCGAGCGCGCCATCGACGCCGGCTACCTGCAGCGCGTCTCCGACGCCTACGACGGGCACTTCCGTCACGCCCCGTATCCCGTGCACGTGGTCGAGGCCGCCGAGCTCGACTACGTTGCCAGCGAGGCGGACCGGGCCGCCCTGGTGAGCCGCGTGATCGGCCTGGCGCGAGCCGCCTGATGGGGAGCGCGGCCGCGGGCGGCGGCCTGTACGTGGCCGTCGCCGGCAACATCGGTGCGGGGAAGTCGAGCCTCACGCGGATCCTCTCGCGCCGCTACCATCTCGAGCCGGTGTACGAGGCGGTCGACGACAACCCCTACCTCGAGGACTTCTATCGCGACATGCAGCGCTACGCCTTCCACTCCCAGATGTTCTTCCTCGCGACGCGGCTGCGGCAGCATCTGAGGCAGGTGAACCCGGGCCAGCGCGTCATCCAGGACCGCACCGTCTACGAGGACGCGGCGGTGTTCGAGCGCAACCTTCACCTCGAGGGCGCGCTGGACGAGCGCGACCACGTGAGCTACCGCACCATGTACGATGCCGTCAGCGCCGCCCTACGACCCCCCGACCTGCTCATCTACCTGCGTGCGGGCCTGCCGACGTTGCGCCGCCATATCGGCCAGCGCGGACGCGCCTACGAGGCCACCATCGAGGACGGCTACCTGAACCGCCTCAACTCGCTGTACGAGGCCTGGCTGACCGAGTACCGGCTCTCCCCGGTGGTAGTGGTGCCCGCCGACGAGCTCGACTTCGTCAACCGGCCCGGCGACCTCGCCCGCACCCTGGCGCTGATCGAGAGGGGCGGCCTGGCCGTGCCGCTGGTGGGCTGACGCCGTGCGCCTGTCGTCGCTGCTCCGCGGCGCCCTGGGTGCCAGCACCGCCGGCGCGGACCCGGAGATCTCCAGCGTGGTCCAGCGCCACGACCGCGTCCGGCCCGGTGCGCTGTTCGTGGCGCGCCGCGGGGAGCGCTTCGACGCCCACGATCTCCTCGAGGATGCGGTGGCTGCCGGCGCCGTAGCGGTGGTGGGCGAGGCCGACCTGCCGCCGCGGCTGCCCTGGGGCGATGTGCCCTACCAGCGCGTGCCCGACGCCCGCGTGGCGCTGCCGCTGCTGGCCGCCACCTTCTACGGCCGGCCGGCGGACGCCCTCACCGTGCTCGGCGTGACCGGCACCGACGGCAAGACCACCACCGCCTTCCTGCTCCACCACCTCCTCGGCGCCCGCGGCCCCACGGCCCTGATCAGCACCGCCGGCATCCGCCTGGGAGCGGCCGTGCTGCCGCTGGTCGGCCACTTCACCACCCCCGAAGCGACCGATCTCCAGGCCCTGCTGGCCCGGTGCCGCGACCAGGGGATCCGCCGGGTGGTGCTGGAGTCGAGCTCGCACGGCTTCTCGCTGCACCGCCTCGACGCCATTCCTTACGCCGTCGGAGCGTGGACCAACCTGAGCCCCGAGCACCTCGACCACCACGGCGACGTGCAGGCCTACCGCGAGGCCAAGGCCACCCTCATGCGGCGTTCGGGGGTGAGCGTGCTGAACCGCGACGAGCCGGACTACGCCTTCTTCGCCGCCGCCGCCCGCCGGGTGGTGAGCTACGGCGCCGACGCGCGCGCCGAGGTGCGCCTGGCGCGGTTGACCGCCGCGCCGGGCGGCCTGGCGTTCGAGGTCGAGGTCGGCGGCGAGCGCCTCCCCGCGCACCTGCCAATGCCCGGGGCCTTCAACGCCTGGAACGCGCTGGCCGCCCTGGCGGCGGCGCGCGAGGTGGGCGTGCCGCTCGCCGAAGGCGTGGCGCGGCTGGCGGGCTTCGCCGGGGTTCCGGGACGCATGCAGCTGCTCCAGGCCCAACCCTTCGCCGTCATCGTCGACTTCGCCCATACCCCGCCGGCGCTCGCCAAGGCGCTGGAGGCCGTGGCGCCTGCGCCGCCCGGGCGCTTGCTGGTGGTGATCGGGTCGGCGGGTGAGCGCGATCCGGCCAAACGGGCACCGTTGGGAGAGGTAGCCGCCGGCCGCGCACAGCTCGCCATCTTCACCGAGGAGGACTCGCGCTCCGAGGCCGTGGACGACATCCTCGCCGCCATGGAGGCGGGGGCGCGGAACGCCGGCGCGCGCCGCGGTCAGGACTACCGGCTGGTCCCCGATCGGCGGCAGGCCATCCGGCTCGCGCTCGCCGAAGCGAGAGCGGGCGATGTGGTGCTGCTGGCCGGCAAGGGGCACGAGGCCACGCTCGAGCGGGCGGACGAGGTGCTGCCCTGGGACGAAGCGGCAGAGGCACGCCGCTGGCTGTGACCGAACCGAGCCGGGCGCGGCCCGGCGCCGTCCTGCCGTCGTCGTAGCATGGGCGCATGCCTTCCGCCTCTCTTCGCCCCGTCGACGTCATCCGCGAGAAGCGCAACGGAGCCGAGCACGATCCGCAACAGCTGGAGGCGTTCATGCGTGGCTACCTGGCCGGCCGCGTGCCGGACTACCAGGTGGCCGCCTGGCTGATGGCGGTCTGCTGGCACGGCATGAGCGACCGCGAGACCGCCGAGCTCACCCGCATCATGGCCACGTCCGGCGAGGTGCTCGATCTCGAGGACCTCCCCCACACGGTGGACAAGCACTCCACCGGCGGGGTGGGAGACAAGACCAGCCTGGTGCTGGCGCCGCTGCTCGCCGCCGCGGGGGCGACCATCGCCAAGATGAGCGGGCGCGCCCTGGGGCACACCGGCGGAACCGTCGACAAGCTGGAGAGCATCCCGGGCTTCAGAAGCGACCTCGACAAGGAGACCTTCCTGCGTCAGGCACGCGAGGTCGGGATCGTGGTCGCGGGCCAGTCCGAGACGCTGGCGCCTACCGACGGCCTGCTCTACGCCCTTCGCGACGCCACCGCCACGGTGCGCTCGCTTCCGCTCATCGCCAGCAGCATCATGAGCAAGAAGCTGGCCGGTGGCGCCGAATCGATCGTGCTGGACGTCAAGGTGGGCAGCGGAGCCTTCATGAGCACCCCCTCGGAGGCGCGCGCCCTCGCCGAGACCATGACCGCCATCGGACGCCACGCCGGCCGCAAGATGCGTGCGGTGCTGAGCAGCATGGCCCAGCCGCTCGGCCTGGCGGTGGGCAACGCCCTGGAGGTGAACGAGGCGCTCGGCTGCCTGCGCGGCGAGGGACCCGCCGACCTGCTCGAGCTGTGCCTGGTGCTCGCCGGCCAGGTGCTGGAGGCGAGCGGCCTACCGACCAGCCAGACGGAGCTTCGCGCGCTGGTGGAAAGCGGCCAGGCGCTGGAGCGCTTCGAGCGCTGGATCGCCGCTCAGGGCGGTGACGTCGCAGCCCTAGGGCACTTGCAGCTGGCGCCCGACCGGGACCTGCTGCGTGCCCCCGAGAGCGGCCTGCTGGCCGAGGTCGATGCGCTCGCGGTGGGCCGGGCCGCCTTCGCCCTCGGCGCCGGCCGCGATCGCAAGGGCGATCCCGTGGATGCCGGGGTGGGCGTGCTGCTGCACGCCAAGGTCGGGGCCGAGGTGAGCGCGGGCGAGCCGCTGGCGACCCTCTATCATCGCGGCGCTCGCGGGCTGGACGAGGCCCGCGCGTTGCTGCGGAGCGGGTTGCGGTTGGCGGAGACCGCGCCCGCCGCGCCGCTCATCCTGGAGACGACCCTGGGCTGAGTCGACTGCCGCGACGACGGCGGTTCGAACCGGCCGCTGAGTAGACTGAGCCATGTTCACCCGCGAGCAGCTCGACCGCTACGCCCGACACATCATCCTTCCCGGGGTCGGGGCGGCAGGTCAGCGACGCCTGCTGGACGCCAGCGTGCTGGTCGTGGGCGCCGGCGGCCTGGGGTCGCCCGTCCTCCTCTACCTGGCGGCCGCCGGCGTGGGGACCATCCACCTCGTCGACGACGACCTGGTGGACGCGAGCAACCTGCAGCGCCAGGTGCTGCACGGGCTGGACGCCGTCGGCACCCCCAAGACGGCCTCGGCCGCCGCTCGCCTGGCCGAGCTCAACCCCGATGTCCGCCTGGTGCCTTACCACGAGAGGCTCTCGAGCGGCAACGCGCGCCAGCTGGCGCGCGCCGTCGACCTGGTGGTGGACGGCAGCGACAACTTCCCCACGCGCTACCTGGTGAACGACGCCTGTGTGCTGGAGGGTACGCCCCTGGTGTACGGGGCGCTGTCGCAGTTCGAGGGCCAGGTCAGCGTCTTCGCGGCGGACCAGAGCGGCGAGCGCGGACCCTGCTATCGCTGCCTCTATCCGCAGCCGCCGGACCCTGGCAGCGTTCCCAGCTGCGCCGAGGTGGGGGTGTTCGGGGTGCTGCCCGGCATCATCGGGAGCTTCATGGCCAACGAGGCCCTGAAGCTGCTGCTGGGCCTGGGTGAGCCGCTGGTGGGCACCCTGCTCCACGTCGACGCGGCCGGTGCCGAGGCCCGCCGCTTCGCGGTGGCGCGCGACCCCGCCTGCCCGGTGTGCGGAGACGCTCCGAGCGTGACCGAGCTGATCGACTACCAGGCGTTCTGCGGCCTCGCCTGAGGCCGCCTCGCGGCAGCGGGGAGCGCGCGCCTACGAGCTCCGCGCTCCTTGACACTGCCAAACGGCGGGAGCTACACTTGCTTTTGCTGCGCCGCGGGGTGGAGCAGTCTGGTAGCTCGTCGGGCTCATAACCCGAAGGTCGTTGGTTCAAATCCAACCCCCGCAACCAAGCCGCCGAAGGGGCCCTTCCGGGGCCCCTTCGCGTTTGGCTGGCGGCCGCGGCGGGCACTTCCGCCCCCGGGCGATTAGCATGGAGGAAGCGCTCGGCGGCGCAGGCCGGCGCGCGCGAAGGAGAGGCGGGTAGCGTGACCGACCTGGACTCTGATCACCTCAGCGGCGAGCCTGCGTCTGCCGACAGCGGCGGCCGAGCGGACCCGGCCGCGGCGCCGGACGACCCCTCGGGTCCGGCGCCAGCCGACCCGCGCGACGCCACCGACGAGCCCACCCGCTCCGGCTTCGTGGCCATCCTCGGCAAGCCAAACGTGGGCAAGTCGACGCTGCTCAACACGCTGCTGGGCGTGAAAGTGGCGCCGATCACACCGAAGCCGCAGACCACCCGCCGCGGCGTCCGCGGCATCTACACGCGCGACGAGCGGCAGCTGGTGTTCGTCGACACGCCGGGCTTCCATCGCCAGGGCCACTCCGTACTGGACGAGTTCATGCGCCGCGAGATCATGGGCGCGGTCGCGGACGTGGACGTCGCGCTGTGGGTGGTGGACCTGCGCCATCCCCCGACGCGCGAGGACCGGGAGGTCGCGCGCATGCTGGAGGGTCTTCCGACGGAGACCCGGGTGATCCTGGTCGGCAACAAGGTCGACGCCGCCAAGTACGCCGAGGAGGCGCTCGCGCTCTACAAGGACCTCTACCCCGAACCGGAACGCGTGCTCGCCATCTCGGCCCTCAACGACCCGCGGTCGGTGTACGCGCTCAGGGACGACCTGATGGAGGGGCTCCCCGAGGCGCCGTTCTTCTTCCCGCCCGACATCCGCTCGGACCAGTCGCGGGAGCACTGGGCGGCGGAGCTCATCCGCGAGAGCGCCATGCTCCACCTGCGTCAGGAGCTGCCGTATGCCGTGGCGGTGCTGGTGCTGGACTGGCGCGACCCGGAGCCGGGGTCAGGCGAGCCGCTCGTCATCGCCGCCGAGATCTGGGTGGAGAAGGTGGGCCACCGCCGCATCGTCATCGGCAAGGCCGGCCAGATGATCAGGGAGATCGGTCGCGCGGCCCGCAAGCAGCTCGAGGTGTTCCTCGACCAACGCGTGTTCCTGGAGCTCGAGGTGGTGGTGCGGGGCGGCTGGCGCGAGGACCGCGAGGCGCTGCGCGAGCTGGGCTACGAGGTCTGACGCGGAGTCGCTGGCGACGTGGGCATCGCTGCACGCTGGCGCCGCATCGACCGCCTGCCCCCCCGGCGCGGCCGCGACGCCATGCCGGGTGTGTACGAGCTGGCCGACGCGGACAAGACCGTGATCTACGTGGGGCAGTCGGCGACCGACGTGCCCAACCGTCTGCGCCAGCACCTCGCTGGCAGGGGCTGTGTGGCGCAGCACGTGGCTTTCTGGCGCTACCGCTACAGCCGCGTGCCGCAGGCCGAAGAGGCGGCCCTGCTGGACGAGTACAAGCGACGCTCCGGGGAGCTGCCGCCGTGCAACCGCCAGACGCCACAGACCCGCAACGCACGGCGTCGGATCCGCGAGCGCTTCTCCGGAGACTGAGGCCTCTCATCCGCTCTCACCCTGTGACCTCGAGAAAGTGCGATAGGCATCGCACGCCTGTGAAGATGCCTACTTGTGAGGGAAGTACCATTGTGCTATAAACGGCGCAGGCGAGGAGACCGTCCTGATCTTCTCAATCTCGTTTTGGAGGGTTTGCATGCGCAGAGTCCTGATTACGCTCGTGGCCGTTTCGGTCCTCGGGGTTGGCGCCGCGTTCGCGCAGGGGAACATGGCAGCCTCCTACAACACCACCCAGTGGGCCGGCGTTGCCCTCGGGTACCCGTTCTCGGTCTACTACGGGGTCAACAACGCGATCGGGAACAACATCGATGTCCGTGGCCGGCTGACCTACGGGTTCTGGAACATCGGCGTCGGCGCTGACGTCCTCTACAACGTGGCCCAGATCCAGGACATGCCGTTGACGGTGTACGTCGGCGGCGGCCCCAACTTCAACTACGGCTTCTATGGCGTAGGCATCGGTATCGGGCTGAGCGCCCTCGCCGGCGTGGAGTACCGCTTCTCCGAGCAGCTCGGCGCGTTCGCCGAGCTCGGGGCGGGCTACACCTTCTACCTGCAGAACCCCGTCGTCAGCTACTTCGGCCTTGGCTTCGGCCCTCGCGGCGCCATCGGGGTGAACTACCACTTCTGAGCATCGCTGACCCCACGAGCATTCGTTCAGGGCCGCGCAGTGCGCGGCCCTGAACGTTGCTGGCAGGCCCTGGCCGTGCCCCGGCGCCCGTCACCCCACCAGCCCCTCACCCCACCAGCCCCTCACCCCACCAGCCCCTCACCCCACCAGGTAGAGCACGTCCTGGATGACGCCCGGCAGGTCCCGGGCCTTGAGCCCGCGCTTCTTGATGCTGAAGCCTGGCGGGTACCGGGTCGCTTCCACCGCGAAGGGTAGCTGCTTGAGCTTGCGCCGGTCGAAGTCGAGCTCGTCGAGGCCGTCGGCGAAGCTGAGCTGCACGTCGGTCATGTGCTCCTTGACGGTGACCACGCCCTTGCTGGCGGCCAGCAGGCGCAGCCGCACCAGGTCCACGAAGGCCTTGACCTCGTCCGGCATGGGACCGTAGGCCTCGCGCATCTCCTTGGCGGTGCGGGCGACCTCGGCCAGGCCGGTCGTCTCCGAGAAACGGCCGTAGTAGTTGATGCGCACGTCGTCGTCGGCAATGTACCCGGGGCTCAGGCGGGCGTCCAGGTTGAGGTCGATGCTCACCGGGGGCACCGCCTCCCGGGCAGAAACGCCCTTGAGCTTGGCGATCTCCTCGGCCAGCAGCTCGGTGTACACCTCGATCGACACGGCGGCGATGTGCCCGTGCTGCTCTGGCCCCAGCAGGTTACCGACACCGCGGATCTCCATGTCCTTCTCGGCCAGGAGGTGCCCGGAACCGAGGTCGTCGAGCTCGGCGATGGCGTAGAGACGGCGCTGAGCCTGCTCGGTCAGCTTGCCGGGGTAGAGCAGGTAGGCCCACGCCTCGGTCTCGCGCCGGCCCACGCGGCCACGTAGCTGGTAGAGCTGTGCCAGCCCCAGCCGGTCGGCGCGCTCGATCACCAGGGTGTTGGCGCCGGAGATGTCGAGGCCCGACTCCACGATGGTGGTGGACAGCAGCACGTCGTAGCCGCCCTCCTCGAACCCGAGCATGATGTCCTCGAGGTCGTGCGACTCCATCTGGCCGTGCGCCACGCCGATGCGGGCCTCGGGCACGAGCTGCGACAGCGTCCTCGCGCGCAGGCTGATGGCGCCGATGCGGTCGAAGATGTAGAAGACCTTGCCGCCGCGCTCGAGCTCGAACAGCACCGCCTCCCTCACGGTGAGCGGATCGTAGGGCTGCAGCACCGTCTGGATCGGCTTGCGACCCTCCGGCGGCGTCATGATCTGCGACACGTCACGCAGGCCCACCAGACTCATGTAGAGCGTTCGGGGGATGGGGGTGGCCGACAGCGACAGCACGTCGAGGTTGACCCGCATGCCCTTGAGCTTCTCCTTCTGGCCGACGCCGAAGCGATGCTCCTCGTCGATCACCAGCAGGCCGAGCCGCTTGGTGCGAAGGCCTTCGTTGAGCAGCCGGTGCGTCCCGATGACGATGTCGACGGTGCCGTCCGCGAGGCCCGCGAAGATCGCGCGGGCGTCGGCATCCGAGGTGTAGCGCGAGAGCATCTCGACGCGCACGGGGAGCCCCTCGAAGCGCTCGCGGAAGGTGTCGTAGTGCTGCTTGGCGAGCACCGTGGTGGGCACCATCATGGCCGCCTGGGCACCGTTCCCCACGGCGCGGTGGGCGGCACGGATGGCGATCTCGGTCTTGCCGAAGCCGACGTCGCCCGAGATCAGCCGGTCCATCGGGACCTCGCGCTCCATGTCGGCCAGGGTCTCCTCCACCGCCGTGGCCTGGTCGGGCGTGAGGGTGAAGGGGCAGTTGGCGCGGATGAGCTCGTCCCACTCCGGGAGCGGCGGGTAGGAGGTGCCCAGGCTGACTTGTCTAGCCGCGTAGGTCTTGATCAGCTCGGCCGCCAGCTCCTGGGCACTGACGCGCGCGCGCTCGCGGGCCCGCGCCCACTCGTTCGTGCCGAGCGTCGACAGCCGCGGCGGGTCGTCCGTGGTGCCGGGGTGGCGCCGCAGCAGCGGCAGCTGCTCGACCGGCAGGTAGAGCCGGCCCTCGCCGGCGTACTGGAGCAGCAGGTAGTCGCGGGTCACGCCCACCACCTGGCGCGCCTCGAGCCCCAGGAAGCGCCCGATGCCGTGGTCGGGGTGGATCAAGAAGTCGCCAACGGTGAGCTGTGCCGCATCGTGGACACGTCTCCCGGGCAGCCGGCGCAGGCGCCGACCGCCCTGGTAGCCGTAGAGCAGCTCCTCGCTCAGCACCACTTCCTTGCGCTCGGGGTCCCGGTAGCCGCCCTGCGCAGACGCGCCCAGCGTCAGCGATACCTGGCCGGGGCGCGGCGCCACGTGATGGTGCCAGGAGCTCTCCAGGTGATCGATCACCTTCTCCCGCAGGTAGCGCCCGGTGCGCTCGAACTTCAGCAGCAGGTGCACGCTGTAGCCGTCCTTGACCCAGGTCTCGAGGTCCGCGGCGACGTCGCGCAGCTTCCCGCGGTAGTAGCCCAGCGGCTGCAGGGCCACGCTCGCGCCCGCCAGGTCGAGCGGGTCGCGGCCGAACGACACCACCTCGCGCCCGGCCAGGTGCTCCCACAGCCAGGTGAGCGCGGGCGCGTCGTCCAGCTCACCTGCGTAGAGCTCGGGACCGTCCAGGAAGACGGTGCCGTCCAGGTGCTCGAGCAGCCGGTCGGTCCAGCTGTCGCGCTCGAGCTCGGCCTCGCTCCGCGGTGTCAGCGTCACCGACTCCAGTGGCGCGCCGGCGCGGAGGATGGCGTCGAGCTCGTCCCCGAAGAACGACAGCCGCAGCTCGCCCTCGGGCTCGTCGGCGTCCGGGTAGACCACCACGGTGTCGCCCCGCACGACGAAGCCCGGTAGCCCGTCACGCTCGTACCCGAACGCCAGCAGACGCTCCAGCAGCGCGTCGCGGGGGTAGGCCCGACCGAGCGTGAGCTCGAGCGCCAGCGTCCCGGGATCGCGCGGGAACGCCCGCAGCGCGGTCCCGAGCGACAGCACCACCTTCGGTCGGCGCTCGGGCCAGTCGCTCAGGCCTGGCTCGATGCTGACCGGCTCGCCGAAGACACGGGCGCCGGCGAACAGCGGCAGTCTGTCGTGGCTGGTGAGCAGCACCGCGGGCCCCTCGGCACGCGCGAAGATCGCCAGCCGAGCCACGCTCGGCTGGCCGAGGAGGCGTCCTCTGGGGACGGTGCTTGCGGCGGCTGGGTGCATCTGGTACTCCCTGCGCTCCTAGCGAGCGCAACCCGTGAATCATACCGGCGACCGGGCCCCTGCCCGCGCGTTCCCGGACACCAGCGCGCCGGGCAGGCTCAGTCGGGGTAGTCGAGCGCCGCGGCGTAGGCCTCGTTGCGCGGCACGCCCAGCGCCTCGAGAGCCGAACGCAACAGCCTGCCACGCACTCCGGACGCGGCGAGCGCGGCAGCGGTGTCGGCCGCTGCAGGGGCGTCGGGCGACGCCGGCGCCGGCCCTACGACCACCACCACCTCACCCTTCACCCCCTCGGACTCGACGGCCGCGGCAAGCGTTCCGAGGCCGCCCCGCAGCGTGGTCTCGAAGCGCTTGCTGAGCTCACGGCTGACGCTGGCCGGCCGGTCGGGCCCGCAGGCTGCCGCCAGCTCCGCCAGCGTGGCGGCCAGGCGCCTGGGCGACTCGTAGAGCACGGTGGTCGCGCTCGCCTCGGCGATGGTCCGCAGCCGCCGGGAGCGCTCGGAGCCCTTGCGCGGCAGGAAGCCCTCGAAGGTGAAGCGAGCGGTGGGCAGACACGACAGCACCAGCGCCGGGACGAAGGCGGTGGGCCCGGGCAGGACCTCGACGGCCACGCCCTGGTCGACGGCGAGCCGCACCAGCTCGGCGCCGGGATCGCTGATGCCCGGGGTGCCTGCATCGGTGACGAAGGCCAGGTGGTCATAGCGCTGCAGCAGGTGCGGGGCACGCACCTCCATGGTGTGGGCGTCCAAGCGCTCGAGCTTTGCACGGATGCCGAAGTGGTCGAGCAGGACACGGCTGCGGCGGGTGTCCTCGGCGGCAACGGCGTCGGCCTGGCGCAGCACCTCCAGGGCGCGAGCGCTGATGTCGCCCAGGTTGCCGATCGGGGTCGGGACCAGGCTCAGCCTGCTCACGCCCGCCGGCCGCCGAGCCGAGCGTAGACCGGCCTCAGGACCCTGCCACGGCTTCGGCGCCGGGTGTTGCGCCGCAGGGCCGAACGCAGCGTCGCGCGGATGAACTCCGCCTCGCCGATGGTGACGGTGACGACTGCGCCCTCGGGCAGGCGCACGCCTTCCTCGAGCACGACCTGGCCGCTCACGACGCGTCCTCTATAGGCGCGCACGGGTGTCCTCCTCGGGATCCAGCAGGCGCAGCCCGGCAGCGTCCACCAGGCCCGCCGCCGGCGCTCGAGGAACCGTGCCGGAGGCCGTCTGCCGGGCACGCTGGGCGCGCCTCTCGGGCGCCGCTGTCGAGGCGCGGCGACGCCCGGCCAGCCACGCGCGCGTCACGAACACCACCGCAGCCAAGGCGGCGATCACCAGCGACCCCACCACGCTGGCCCCACGGCCCAGCCCGAGCGCCTCACCGCCTTGGACCAGCAGCGGCAGCGCGAACGAGCTGGCCGCCAACACGGCCAGCACGGCCACGAAGTTCACGGCAGCGCCTGCCGTTGCTGCGAGACCCCTGCCACGGGCCCAGGGTAGCAGGTCGGGGCCATCCCCGCCGAGGGCGGGTACGCTCCAAGACGCGGGCGGCCGCCGGCGTCACGCCCCGGGGCCGTCAACGACTGCGACATGTGAACGACTGGCCTATAATACCCCCAGAGGGTACCGTTCCGCGCGGGAGGGGACGGAGCCGGGCCCGGAGGGGCCGTTGGGAGCGGGATGAACATCACCACCGAAGAGAAACGCAAGATCCTGAACCGCCTGCGGCGCCTCGAGGGTCAGGTTCGCGGGCTGCAGAAGATGATCGACGACGGCCGCGAGTGCCACGACGTGCTGACCCTGCTCGCCGGCGTTCGCAAGGCGCTCGACGCCACCGGCGACGTCATCCTGGAGAAGTTCCTCGATTCCTGCCAGGCGGACTTCCGCGAGGGGCGCGGCGACATCCAGGAGCTGATCAGCGCGGTGCGACTGGCGCGCGGCTGAGCGCGGCGGCCGCTCACGCGATTGGCTCCGGCGCGGGCGCCTCAGCCGCCGGAGGCCGTGCGGTAGAGGTAGCGAACCAGCCGCGTGTTGGGGTAGTAGTAACCGAGGATCTGGGTGTAGTCGTAGCCGAGCGCTGCGAGTGCGCGGGCGCCATCCTGGCTCATGCCGACGCCGTGCCCCCACCCCTGCCCCCGGAGGGTGAGCCCGCCGACGACCTCGAAGCGCATCGACTTCAGGCCCCATAGCCCTGCCAGCGACGTCAGCTCCGCCTCGGAGAGGGTGGTGCTGCCGGCGCTCCCCACCACCTGCAGCCGGTCGACCCGCCCCGACGGGCTGCGCCCCAGCACCCGCAGCTCGCTGACGGTGCCGACGTCGTCGCCCAGGCGGGACAGCCCGCGCGCCACCAGGTCCGGCTCCAGCCTCACCCGCCAGCGATCGACGGTGGCCCCCGCCGTGGCATCGGGCCGCGCTACCAGGTACGGCACGTTCGTGCCCCAAACCTCTCGGCTCGACGCGGTGACGCCGCCCGAGTCGGCATGATAGTAGGTTCGGGCCACCGAGCCCTCGTAGGTGACGACCACGCCCGCGGTCTCCCTCACGGCGCGATCGCTTCGCGCCTGCTCGGCATCCATGCCGCGGTAGACCTGGCAGCTCACGTCGGCACAGACGTCGTAGTCCTGATGCGACCCGACCAGGCTGAGAGCGTAGCTGCGAGCCGCCACCGCCTGCGCCTCGAGGGCCGCCATCGGCCAGCTCGCCGACATCTCGGCGGGCACCACCCCGCGCAGGTACGCCTCGACGTCGAGCACGTTGACGACCTCGATGCCGCCCCCGCTGGCGATCAGCTCCAGCGAGCCCCGGTAGCGGCGGCCGCGGAAGGCGAGCGGCGCCCCGTCGCCGGTGAGCGTGAGGCGCTTGCCGAGCGGCCGCCCATCCACCTCCAGCACGCCACCCGCCAGCGAGACGGGCCAGCGCAACGCCGCCGCCGTGGCGAAGGCCGCACCTCCGGCCACCCGGCCCCGGTGCGGCCCCTCGGCGTCCACCGTGACCTGCCGCGTCACCGCCAGCAACACGCGTACCGTGGCCCCCGCCAGCGCACTGCCGAGCAGCGCCAGCGCGGCAACGGCGAGCAGGATGCGGCCGCTGCGTCCACCCATGCCGGCGTCAGTATGACGGCGCCGGGGTCGGCTCGGCACCCGGAAATCGCACAGCTGCGGGCTGCAGCGGCCCGCACGCCCGCCGTGCCAAGATGAGGCCACCATGTTCCGAGACGGACTGCTGGCAGAGAAGGTCGTCCTCGTCACCGGGGGCGGCAGCGGCTTGGGCCGCAGCATGGCGCAGCGCTTCCTCGAGCTGGGGGCGCGCGCGATCATCGCCAGTCGCAGCCGCGAGCGGCTCGAGGAGGCGGCCGACGCGCTAAGGCGGGAGACCGGCGGCGAGGTACTGGCCTGGCCCTGCGACGTACGCGACCCCGAGGCGGTGACCGCCTTGTTCGACGGCGCGGCGGCTCGCTTCGGGCGGGTGGACGCGCTGGTCAACAACGCCGCCGGCAACTTCATCTCCCCCACCGAGCGGCTCAGCCATCGCGCCTTCGACGCCGTGCTCGGCATCGTGCTGCACGGCACGGTGTACTGCACCCTCGAGTTCGGCAAGCGCCTTATCGCCGAGGGCAGACCCGGTGCCGTCCTCAGCATCGCAACCACCTATGCCGAGAGCGGGTCGGGCTACGTGGTGCCCTCCGCCGTCGCCAAGGCGGGCGTGGTGTCGCTGACGCGCTCGCTCGCGGGGGAGTGGGGCAAGCGCGGCATCCGGCTGAACGCCATCGCGCCCGGCCCCTTCCCCACCGAGGGAGCCTGGAGCCGCCTGATGCCGACGCCCGAGATCGAGCGCCTGTTCACGGACCGCATCCCCCTGGGCCGGGTGGGGCGGCACGACGAGCTCGCCGACCTGGCGAGCTACCTGCTGTCCGACCGTGCCGGCTTCATCTCGGGTGAGCTGGTCTACATCGACGGCGGCGAGCACGTCTACGGCGGGGGCGAGTTCAACGTCCTCGATGCCGTGCCGGATGATGTGTGGGACGAGCTCGAGCGCCGCCGAAAGGGCGGTCGCTAGCCGCCTACAACTGGTTCTGGTCGGGCAGGTGCAGCCGGAACAGGCCGGTGGCGTCGGTGAAGTCCAGCTCGACGGTGTAGTCCCCCTTGCCGCCCTTGAAGTCCTGATCGATGGCGACCACCTCCCCGGCCTGGTAGGTGTGGTCGAGCAGCGCTCGCGCCGAGCCCGCCTGAGTCTCGTTCTGGAAGCTCTGGGGCTGCCGGAAGATCACCTTGACCTCGAGGCTGCCGTGCCGCACCTTGCCGTGCAGCTGGATCGGCATCGCGTCGACGTTGATGGCGCGCCGCGTGGCCCGCCCCGACGCGGTCATCTTGTAGACGAACACGGGCGTGTGCGAGGGGACGCCGAGGTACCAGCCATGCGTCTCGCCGACCGCGAAGAAGACGACGGTGAGGATAACGAGCCATACGATCAGGCCGCGCATGGAGCGAGTATACGGGAGCGCGCCGCGCCCCCACGGGAAGTATTCCCTAGGGGCGCGGCGTCACGCGAGGGGGTCAGGCGCGCGCGTCCCTCGCCTGGCTGCGGTGCAGGTTGCGCAGGACCGTGTGGAGGATGCCACCGTTGCGGTAGTAGGCGATCTCCACCGCCGTATCCAGGCGCGACAGCACGTTGAAGGTGCGGGTGCCGCCGTCTTCCCCGCTCACCTCGACCACCAGCTCCTGCCGGGGAGCCAGCGTGTCGTCCACCCGGATGGTGAAGCTCTCGCGGCCGCTGAGGCCGAGGCTGGCGGCATCCTCGCCGGGTCTGAACTGCAGCGGCAGCACGCCCATGCCCACCAGGTTGGAGCGGTGGATGCGCTCGAAGCTCCTGGCGATCACCGCTCGGACCCCCAGCAGGTAGGTGCCCTTGGCCGCCCAGTCGCGGCTCGAGCCCATGCCGTAGTCGATGCCCGCGAGCACGATGGTGGGCACGCCGGCGTCCCGGTAGTGCAGCGAGGCCTCGAAGATGCTGCTCACCTCTCCCGACAGCAGGTCGGTGGTGACCCCGCCCTCGGTGCCCGGCGCCATCTCGTTCTTGAGCCGGATGTTGCCGAAGGTGCCACGCGTCATCACGCGGTCGTTGCCACGCCTGGAGCCGTAGGAGTTGAAGTCCTTCTTCTCCACCCCGTGATCGACCAGGTAGGCGCCGGCGGGGCTGTCGAGCGGGATGGCGCCGGCCGGGGAGATGTGGTCCGTGGTGACCGAGTCGCCCACCTTGACAAGCACGCGGGCGCCCTCGATCGGCTGGATCGGCTCGGGCTCCGGGCTCATGTCGATGAAGAAGGGCGGCTCCTGGATGTAGGTGGACCGCTCGTCCCAGTCGAACAGGGTGCCGCCCTTCACGGGGATCGCGTTCCAGGCCTCGTTCGACCTCTCGATGCCGTCGTACATGCGGCGGAACACCTCGGGGTTCATCGCGGCCTCCAGGTGGGAGGTGACGTCCTCCAGGGTCGGCCACAGATCCTTCAAGTAGACGGGGTTGCCGGCCTCGTCCTCGCCCAGCGGCTCGTTCACCAGGTCGATGTCGACGGTGCCCGCCAGGGCGTAAGCGACCACCAGCGGCGGGCTGGCGAGGTAGTTGGCCCTGACGTGCGGGTTGATCCGGCCTTCGAAGTTGCGGTTCCCCGACAGCACGCTGGCCGCGACGATGTCACCCGCCTGGATGGCCTGCGCCACCTCCTCGGGGACGGGCCCCGAGTTGCCGATGCAGGTGGTGCAGCCGTAGCCCACCAGGTAGAAGCCGACGCGCTCCAGATAGGGCATCAGGCCCGTCTCCGTCAAGTATTCGGTCACCACCTTGGAGCCCGGCGCCAGGCTGGTTTTCACCCACGGCTTGGCCTTGAGGCCGCGCTCCGCCGCGGCCTTCGCCACCAGCCCGGCGGCCAGCATCACCGACGGGTTGCTGGTGTTGGTGCAGGAGGTGATGGCCGCGATCACCACGTCGCCGTGCTCGAGGTCGTGCTCCACTCCCTTGAACGTCAGCCGGCCGGTCCGCTCCAGGTCCGCCTCGCTCAGCGCGAAGCCCCTCTCTGCCGCGGGTTTGCGCAGGTCCTGCCGGAACTGCGGCTTCATGCCGGACAGCGGGATGCGGTCCTGCGGCCGCTTGGGGCCTGCGAGGCTGGGCACGACCGTCGCCAGGTCGAGCTCGAGGGTATCCAGGTAGGCCGGGTCCTGCATGTCGTCGGTGTGGAACAGGCCGTTGGCCTTGGTGTAGCGCTCCACCAGCTCCACCTCGTCGTCGAGCCGGCCGGTCTGGCGGAGGTAGCGCAACGATTCCGCGTCCACCGGGAAGAAGCCCATGGTGGCGCCGTACTCCGGGGCCATGTTCGCCAGCGTGGCGCGGTCGGGAACCGTCATGGCGGAGAGGCCCGGCCCGAAGAACTCCACGAACTTGCCCACCACGCCCTTGGCCCTCAGCATCTGGGTCACGACCAGCACCAGGTCGGTGGCCGTGGCGCCCTCCGGCAGGCGGCCGGTGAGCTTGAAGCCCACCACCTGGGGGATGACCATGTAGTAGGGCTGGCCCAGCATCACCGCCTCTGCCTCGATGCCGCCGACGCCCCAGCCGAGCACGCCCAGGCCGTTGATCATGGTGGTGTGGCTGTCGGTGCCGACCAGCGAGTCGGGGTAGACGACGGTCTCGCCGCCCTGGTCGCGGTGCTGCACGCCCTTGGCGAGGTACTCGAGGTTGACCTGGTGCACGATGCCGGAGGCGGGCGGAACCACGCTGAAGTTGCGGAAGGCGGCCTGGCCCCAGCGCAGGAACTCGTAGCGCTCCCGGTTGCGCTGGAACTCGATCTCGGCGTTGCGAGCGAGTGCCAGCGGGCTGTCGTACTCGTCCACCTGCACGCTGTGGTCGATGACCAGGTCGACGGGCACCTGCGGGTTGATGAGCTCCGGGTCGCCACCCATGCGCTGCATCGCACTCCTCAAGGCGGCCAGGTCGACCACCGCCGGGACGCCGGTGAAGTCCTGGAGGATGACGCGCGCGGGCTTGAAGGGGATCTCGGCCTCCGAGGGGCTGCGAGGGTCGTAGCTGGCCAGGTCGCGTACGTTCTGCTCGGTGACGCTGACGCCGTCCTCGTTGCGAACGAGGGACTCCAGCAGCACCTTGATGGAGAACGGCAGCCGCTCGACATCGCCCAGACCCAGCTCCTGCAGCCGGCTCAGGCGGTAGTAGGTGGCCTCTCCGGAGCCTGTGTCGAAGCGGGCCCGAGCGGAGAACGAGTTCTTGGCACTGGGTTCAGCCATGCTCACTCCTTGTCGTCGCGAGGAAGCGGGTCGCAGGCGCGCCGGCGCCCGGCCGGTGCGCCCTGCAGGCGGCGCGCCAGGGCTCGAGCGAGCCCGCTGCGCAGCCCCGATAGCCCATTCTAGCCGCCACTCGGATGCGTCCGGGTCGTGGCGCTCGGCGTGGGCTCCGCCGGGCGGGTCCGCGTCCGGGGCCCTTCCGGTGGCGCGCGCGGACGGATCGGCCTCGCGCACCGGCGGCCGTCCCGCGCGCCCCAGTGTCGGCCTATGCTACGTGACATGAAAGAGGCACGTTCACCCAGAGTGGTCGCGGAGGCGCGCGCCGCGAGCGCCACCTCCGCCGCCGCTCGCTACCGCGTGGTGCGTCGGCGGGACGCCGCCGCCCTGCTGATGAACCCGACCACCCTTCGTCAGCTCGCGCCCTTCCTCGGCCGGGAGCGCACCGTGACGCAAGCGGCCGAGGAGCTGGGCGAGCTCCCCAACACCGTCCTCAAACGCCTCCCGCGCTTCGGCCGCGCCGGCCTGCTGGAGGTGGCGAGGGAGCTGCCGCGTCGCGGCCGGGCGGTCAAGCTCTACCGCACGGTGGCCTCGCTCTTCTTCGTGCCCTTCGAGGCTACCGGGGCCGAGTCGCTCGAGGCGGCCCTGGCCGAGCGCGACGCCTACTGGGAGCGACTGCTCAGGCGCAACGTGGTGCGGGCCCGCATGGAGGCGTTGGGGACCTGGGGCACGCGCGTCTACCGCGACTCCCGCGGACGCCTCCAGGTTCAGACGGCCGTCACCCCGGAGGCCGATGCCACCACGCTCGACGCTGCCGCACCGGCAGTGCTCTCGTCCTGGCGCGACAGCGTCACGCTCGACTTCGAGGATGCCAAGGCCCTTCAGCGCGAGATGTACGGCCTGCTGCTGCGCTACGAGCAGAAGAAGGGTGCCCAGCGCTACATCGTCCGGCTGGCGCTGGCGCCGGTGGGCGGCAGCTGAGCGATCCCGCTGCGAGGCGCGGCGAGCGCCCCCGGGGAGCGCCCGGCGTCGGCGCGGCCACGGCGACGCCCGCGCGGCCACGGCGACGCGCGCGCGGCCACGGCGACGCGCGCGCTCGCGGCCCGCCGGGCGCGCAGCCTGTACCATGGTGGCGTGACACGCACCGGCGGTGGCGGGCTGGGAAGGTGGCATCTGGCCGCCGCCTTCGCCCTGGCGGCGCTGCTCGGAGGCTGCGCCCCGACCACCCGGCTGCCGCTCGCGCAAGATACCAGCGGCGGCCAGCTTGAACGCACGGCCGAGATCGTCTACCACCGCATGGCCATCGGCTACCTGGAGTCCGGGAAGTACACCACCAACGTCCTGGTGGACGTTCAACTCCCGCCCGGCGCCAAGTGGACGCTGCTGGCCTACCCCGGGGACGGCTCCTCCTATCGCCTGCGCATCACCTCGTCGCAGGACCCCGGGGTGGCGTGGGACGTCTCGCCAGCCGGCGTTCGGCGCGCGGCCGCGCCCTGAGCGGTCCGGCCGACGTGCGGCCCTGAAAGGGGGCGCCCATGCCCTTCCCTGCCCCGCTCCGCCGCTTCCGCTCGCCGCCGCTGGCTCGGGCGCTGGCGATCGCCTGCGTGGTTTCGCTGCCGGCGCTCGCCCGCCCGGCGGCGGCCGCGCCGCTCGCCGCGCTGGCACCGAGCTCCACCCTGCTTGCCATCCAGGCCGCGCCCGCGGCCCACGGCTTCGGCGGCCTGGCAACCGATCTCGCGGCGCTGCCGTTGGATGCCGCGGGCACCACCTTGCGATCGGTCCTCGACGAGCTGCAGGTCGCGGCCCGCGGCTCGGGAAGCGATGGCCGGCAGGCCGCCTGGCTGCTGGGTGCGGCCGCCGAGCTGCTGCGACCGGGCGGCCTGGCGGGCGACCTGAGGTCGGCCTGCCCGGCGCTGGCGGGGACCCCCGTCCCGAAACCGCAGGACGCTCTGCTGGCGCTCTCTGCCAGCGGCTACGCGCCGCTGCCGGCCGCACTACTGCTGGTGCGGGTAGCGCCGGCGGACGAGGGCGCCGCGCAGGCGGATGTGGAGGCCCTCACAGGTTGCTTCGGAAACGGCGGCCCGTTGACCCAGGACGGCACCGCGCTGCAGCCGCTGTCGGTCGGCGGGCAAGGCCTGAGCCTCGCGCGGGTGGGGAACGTCGTGGCGATCGCCAGCCGCGTCGATCTGCTGCGCAGCGCGGTGCGGCTGGCACACGGGAGCGGCGAGCCGAGCCTGGCCGCGCGGCTCCCGGCCTCGGTCCCGGCACTCGGCGGGGACGGCGTCGGCGTGCTCGTGGACACGCAGTCGCTGGCGGCGCTGCTCGGTGCCCTCCCTGGCCTGGGTGCGGATCCCACCAGCCGCGCGGCACGGTCCCGCGTGCAGGCCGCGCTGCGCACCGTGCCGCTGCTGGCGATGCGCCTGGCTCCGGAGCCGGACGGCCTCGCCATGACCTCCTGGACGCGCGTCGACCCGAACGGCGGGGACGCTGCCCTGGCGGACCTGCTGCGCTGCCAGGGTTGCCGGGCGCGCCCGAGCCTGCTCACCCCGGCCAGCGCCGTCGCCGTGGAGGCCTCACCGCTCAGGCTCCAGGCCTGGGCACGCTATCTCAGCGGGCTGGTGCGGGACGTGGCCGCCGCCGGCGGAACCGATGTCGACCCCCTTGCGGTGCTCGCGCAACGCACCGGGCTCGACCTGCCGCGCGACCTCTTCCCGTGGCTGGGCGAGGTCGCCACCCGCGTGAGGCTGCCGGCTCCGGCCGGCACCCCAGAAGCGCTGCTGGGCGCCCCAGCACGGCTGACCATCGTGCCGGTGGCCTCGGCGGAGGCGGCCCGCAGCGGACTGGCGAGGCTCGGCCCGGCGCTCGCGGGACTGCTGGCGCGGCTACCCGACAGCGGCACGGCGCTTGGGCGCCTCGCGCCGGACAGGCTCCTGGCCAGCCGGAGCGAACGCTACCGAGGCGTGAGCATCACCCGCATCCAGTTCGGCCCGGGCACCGACCTGGGGGTGGCACTGATCGGCAGTCGGCTGGTGCTCGCCACCCCCGCAGCGGCGATGCACGCCGTGGTGGACACCTATCGCGGTGGCCCGACCTACTTCGACGGTCCGCTCGCGGCGGCGCTGCGAACGGCGCCAGCGGACGCCCGGGCGGTCGCGGCGGCGGATGCCGCCGGCAGCCTGCGGAGTAGCGCAGCGATCCTGCGGGCGCTCTCCCAGCCGCTCGCCTTCGGCGTGCAGACGGCCCTGCTGGCGGCGCATCGCGGCTCCGCCCCGGAGGCCGCGCCGCCGAGCCTGGCTGCGCTCCTCACCCTGACCGAGCTCCCGGCGGATGCTCTGGACGCGGTCGCGGCCCACCTGGGCGTGGCGCGCAGCTGGGTGGCGTGGCAGGACGGCGTGGTGGAGCGGCACTGGCGGCTCCCCATCCAGTGAACGCGGGCGGGGCCCCGGGGGAGCCCCGCCCGTACCACGTTGCCGCGAGGGCGCGCCCGAACGCGCCTCAGTTCGCCTGCAAGTACGGCTGCAGCCGCGCCTGGTAGGCGCTCTTCGGCTGGGCGCCGATCATCGTCTCGACCGGCTGGCCATCCTTGAACAGGATCACCGTGGGGATGCTCATCACGCGGAACTGCATGGCCACCTGTTGGTTGTCGTCGACGTTGAGCTTCCCCACCTTGAGCTTGCCCTGATAGCTGCCTGCGAGCTCCTCGACCACCGGCCCCACCAGTCGGCAGGGGCCGCACCAGGGCGCCCAGAAGTCTACAAGCACGAGGCCGTCGCTGGTCTCGCTGCGGAAGTTGTCATCGGTGAAGACATGCGTGTCTGCCATGGACCCTCCAACGGCACGACGGACCCCCGGTCGCGCCCCAGCTTCGTACCAATCTACGGTTGCCGCGAGCTCCCGCGATGTCGGGTAGTCGACACGGGCCACACGAACATGGCCTCGGCTGGCGCGCCTCGCCTGACCTGCGGCGGCGTCAGCCCCAGCGCCCGGTAGCCGCCCTTGACGGCCGCGCGCACCAGCGCGACCGCGTTGGCCCTGTCGCCGTGAAGCGAACGGGCGAAGGCGACCTCCTCGGTCACCGCCAGGGACGGGCTCGAGCCGCGCGAGTCGGTGCCGAATGCCACGTCCACGCCCAGGCGGGCGTAGAGCTCCCAGGGGAAGCGCCCACACGCCAGCGCCTCGTTGGACCTCGGGCAGTGCACCACGACACAGCCTGCGCGCTGAACCGCCCGGACGTCCTCCTCGTCCACCTGCACCATGTGCACCAGCGTGGGCCTCGCGTCCAGCACGCCCAGGTCCGAGAGGTAGCCCACCGGCGTGCGGCCGCTGGGCTGCCAGCGCACGCCGAGGCCGGCCATGAGCTCGGCGAGCGGGCCCTCACCGCGCCGGTGCAGTGCCAGCTCGCCGGGGCTCTCCGCCACGTGGATCTGCAGGGGCAGGCCGTCGGTCCGGGCGAGCGCCGCCAGCCTGCGCAGCAGCGGCGCGCTCACCGTGTGCGGGGTGTGCGGGCTGATGCCCACCCTCACCCCGCCGGGGCGCTCCAGCTCCCGGAAGGCCGCCAGCTTCCGGCGCGCCTCCTCGAACAACCGCTCGGCGTCGGACGGATCGGGGCCGATCACCTCCCAGTAGGCGACCCCCTCGAGCTCGGGGTGCGTCACCAGGTAGCGCATGACCTCGTCGTCGGTGACGATGTCGCCGATCACGCGCACGCCGCCGGCGAGCACCTCGGCCACGCCGGCGCGCGCAGCCGTCAGGCCGCCCGGACGCTCGCGCCGGTGGCGGATGACCGCGCGGATGAAGTCGTCATAGGCGCCGCGGCTGTAGGGCATGGCGCTCAGCTCGAGATGGGTGTGAGCGTTCACGGGCGGAGGCGACACGGCGAAGCCGGCGTCCTGCTCATCGGCGTCCGGGAAAGCCTCCCGCGCCCGGGCGGCGGCGTCCACGGCGATCACCCGCCGGCGGCCACCGTCGTCCTGGACCACCACCGCACCGTCGGCCCGGGGCGTGCCCAGGCCGTTGTAGATCACCTCGGCGTGCAGGATGGTGCGGTGCAGCACGGCCGGAGGGGCGTCAGCGGAGCGCGGTCGCCCCGGGCCTGGCGCCGCCCGCGTCGGCACCATCGCGGGCGCCCTCGGCCGTGCCGGCGTCGCCCCCCGGGATGCGCGCCAGCAACGCCTCCGCGTCCGGGTAGCGCAGGATGCCGTAGAGGCTGTCACGCTGGGCGGGGCGGTAGCCGGCCTCGACGATCTGGCGGACGATCTCGCGCTCGGGTGTGGCCCGGTGGCGGGCGCCGGCCTGCGACACCACATTCTCCTCCAGCATGGTGCTGCCGAAGTCGTTGCAGCCGAACGACAGCGCCGTCTGCGCCACCTTGTAGCCCATCGTCGGCCAGGAGGCCTGGAAGTTCGTGACGTTGTCCAGCAGCAGGCGGCTGACGGCCACGTTCTGCAGGTACGCGTGCGCTCCGGCACCCGGGGCGCGCCGCTCGATCCGCACGCCCTGCGTCTGCAGGGTCCAGGAGATGAAGGCTGAGAAGCCGTTGCCGTGCTCGGCCAGGGCGCGGTCCTGCTGGTCGCGGATGCGCATCATGCTCTCCACGCGCTCCGCCACCGTCTCGCCGAAGCCGATCACCATGGTGGCCGTGGTGTAGAGCCCCAGGCGCTGAGCGTCGGCCATGATGGCGATCCAGTCGTCGGCAGAGATGCGACCCGGCGCCACATGCTGGGCGTGCCGGACCCGATCCACCAGGATCTCGCCGCCCCCGCCGGGGAGACCGTCGAGACCGGCAGCTTTCAGCTCGCTCAGCACCTCCCGGGGGGCCATGCCCGTGAGGCCGGCCAGCCCCTTGATCTCCTCGGGGCTGAAGGCCTCCACCCGGATGGCCGGGTGATGCTCCTTGAGGTGCCGCATCAGGTCGAGGTACCAGTCGAACGGCAGGTAGCGGTTGACGCCGCCCTGCATCAGGATGCGGGTACCTCCCACGGCCTCGAGCTCCCGGACCTTCTCGGTGATGACGTCGTAGCCGAGTGTGTAGGCGTCGGGCTGCCGCCGGGTGCGGTAGAAGCCGCAGAAGCTGCAGGCCACCGAGCAGACGTTGGAGTAGTTGATGTTGCGGTCGATCAGGTAGCTCACGACGGCCGGGTCGGTGCGTTGCCGCCGCACGGCGTCGGCCGCCGACGCCAGGCCGAAGAGCGGGACGCGGTAGAGCGAGACGGCCTCGTCGGGGGTCAATCGCCGACCTGTGGCCGCCTTCTCGAGGAGGCTCATGGAAACGAGCATAGCACCGGCGGCGCCAGGCTCCCGACGCGGCCCCGACCCCGGCGCGGGAAGCCCCTCCGCGGGTTGTGTACTTGCCTACCGAACGAGGGTAAAATGACACAAATGGCTTCCAAGACGACCGCCGCGCACGTCAGCCCCTGGCGCCCGATCTTCGAGAACGTACGTGAGGCGGTAGGTCACCGCCGCGACGTTCATGGCGTGCTCGGCAGCATCAACTGGCTCCGCAAGGAGATGGAGCGGCGGGGCGCGAACCCCAACGTGGTGCGCAACATCATCTATCGCGACAAGGGCAAGATCGCGGACAAGCGCGTGCTGTTCGAGATCCTGAGCGAGTTGTGGGCGTCGAGCGGCCAGGAGCCGCTGCGCTCGCCCGAGCTCGAGGTGCTGCTGTCTCCGGGGAGCTCCGCCGAGCAGGAGGTGCTCCAGCTCCTCGGGCGCGAGAAGCGCCGCGCCTACCGCGCCTTCGTGGGCGGTGTCCGAGGCAGCGAGACGCCGCGGATGCTGGTGACGGGGCGGCCGGGGTCCGGCAAGACGCTGCTGGCGGACTACATCCAGCACGCCCTGGAGATCCCGCCGAGAGCGGCGGACACCATCGTGCGGCTGGAGTTCGCCTCGAGCGAGCTGGCCGGCTCGCTCACGCGCATGGCGCTCGCCCTGGGCGTGGCGCCGGACCTGGTGGAAGCGAAGCTGCTCCGCATCGGGAGCTCCAGCGCCTTCGCGGTCCAGGCCGACGCGCAGGCGGAGATCGCCCGCATCATCATCGACGCTGCACGCCAGGACACGGGCCGGCTGGTCTTCCTGGTGCACGTCTCGCAGTCGTTGTCGGCCCAGCAGGACAGCCTCGGCATGGTGCCGCTGCGCCTCAACACGCCGGAGGTGCCGCGGGTGACGGCCTCGGAGTGGCTGTGGCTGTCCCTCTTCGAGCCCCTCGGCCGCCTGCCCAACAGCGCTGTGCTGGCCAGCATGGCCGATGTGCCCGCCAGAGCGATGCAGCGCCTGGGCGCCTTCGAGGGCCCGGTGAAGCTCACGCCCCCGACCACCGCCGAAGCACGCCGCTTCGTCAAGGCGCGGCTCCCCCACCTGCCCTCGTCCCAGCAGGAGGACATCGTGCAGCGTGCGGGCCGCTCCTTCGAGGAGCTCCGCACCCTGACGCTGCTCGCCGAGGTGCGGGAGCCGCAGGCCGAGGAGGCGCTGGGTGGCAACGAGCTCTCCATCGAGGAGCTCGGGAAGCTCGTCGAGGCGTCGGGCGACGCGCGCCTGCGCGACTTCCTGGCGGCGGTCGCGGTGCTGTCCATCCCGGAGTTCCCCACCTTCGAGGGGGACACCCTGGCGACCCTCAGGCGAGAGGGCAGGAGCGAGCTCAACACCTTCGAGCTGGCCTTCCTCGATCAGGTGCCCGGCACCGACGGCAGCTACCGTTGCTTCTCGCGACAGTTGGCGCGCGCCCTGCGTCAACGGCTCACCGAGACCGACCCGGCACGCTACCGCGCGCTCAACAGCATCGCGGCGAACGCCTACCAGGACGCCGCCTTCACCTCTCCGACCAGCGAGGAGGCCTCGCGCTTCCTCCATCACGTGTTCGAGGCTCGCGACTGGGACACCATGTCGGCCTGGCTGGCGCGGCACAGCATCCAGCAGTCGCTGGTGAGGCACATCTGGGCGGCGGCCGAGGCGGAGCTCGTGGGCAGCCCCGCGTTCCTCGCCATCGCCAAGCAGGTGGCGGCGCACTACGTCAAGCTCGGCAGCTACGACCACGTCGACGCCCGCAGCGCCTTCGAGGCCCTGGCGCGCGAAGGCGACGACGAAGCGCGGGCCTGGACCACGGTCAAGCGCGCCGAGGGGGAGGTGCTCAAGGGCCGCTTCGAGCCGGCCGAGCGCCTGCTGGACGCAGCTCCCACCTCGGCCGTGCCTCTGCTCGGCGCGGAGGCCGCGCTGGTGCGCGCCAGCATCGCACGGTGGCGCAGCGACCTCGACGAGGCCGCCCGGCTGGTCGACGAGGAGGCGCGGGCCCCGCTCGAGCGGATGACCTGCGACGACAGCGAGTCCTGTCTGGCGCGAGCCAAGGTCTCCGTGTGGGCCGGCCTCATCGCCAAGGACCGCGGCGACCTCGAGGGGGCGCTGAGGCACTTCGCCGGCGTCGCCACCGACGACGACCTCATCCGCGCGCGCATCGCCTTCCAGCGAGGCGACGTCTGCATGAAGCTGGGGCGCTTCGACCAGGCGCTGCGGGAACTGGATGCGGCGGTCGGTCTGGCGGCCAGCTCCGACGCGCTGGACCAGGAGCAGACCCGCTTCCTGGCACGGCGGGGTACGCTCCACCGGCGAAGGGGCGACCTGAGGAACGCCCGCACCGACTTCGACGCCGCCCGACGCATCCTGGAGGCATCCGAAGCGCCGCCGGTGGAACGCGACTTCTGGCTCGCCAAGGTCGACGACGAGGCTGCCCTGGCACTGCTCGCCGAAGGCGCCTTCGAGGAGGCCACCTTCACCCTCGCCCGCAGCATCGACCGCTTCCGTGCCTACGCCGACGTGCTGGAGGTCGACGCCCACTACCGGATCCTCCGTACCACGCTCCACATCGGCCTCGCCTACGCCTGTCGCGGCCTGGCGCGACCCTTCAGGCTCCCCCTGACCTTGCTGCAGCTGCCCGACGTCGACCTGCCGGACCTGCGGCACGCGCGTGAACGCATCGACGAGGTGCTGGGCCAGCTCGAGGCCAAGACCGACGTGGAGCTGTTCGGCATGTTGGTCCACGAGGCCAACCTCCTCGCCAGCCTCGTCGCCGCAGAGCCTGCCGCCGCGCTCGAGCACGCCGAGCGGGCGATGAACGCCTCCAGGTTCGAGTACCAGCGTGCGGTGGCGCTGACGGCCGCCACCACCGCCCACCTGCGCCACGCCGACGCGCGCGGGGCGGCGGCCACGCTGGCCCGGGGAGAGACCTCGCTGCGTCGCGCCTTACCTGCCGACGACCCGGGCGAACGCGGGGACCTCGGGTTGCGGGCCCAGTACGTGGCACTGGCGAGCGCCGCGCAGCTCCAGCTGGGTGCCTCCGGGGAGGCGGCCGAGCGGCTGGCGCTGGCGCTGGAGGACGGCGACCTCTCGGCCTATCACGAGGGCTTGCTGCGAGCGTTCGGCGAGGGCGCCGAGCGGGTGCCGTCGACCGACGGGGCCTGGCGCTCGCACCCCAGGCTGGGGGCGCTGCTCGACCTGACGCAACGCCCCGACGTAGGGCCGGCGCGCCTACCCGACGCGCTGGTGGCACGCTGGCGCAGCCGCCGGCGACCGGTCCTGTCGTGATGCCGGCAGGCCCCTTCCGCGCCCGATGAGCGACGCGGGGGACCGGGAGACCGCATCGCCGGCCGGTGCCGCGCACGTCGAGGTTTGCGTCGGCGGCGACGCTCTGGCCGCGCTCCGGCCCCACCCCGCCATCGACATGTTCCGTCCCGCCGCCAAGCAGCACGAGGCGCTGGTCGGCATCGCCCGAGACCCGCAAACGTGCGTCAGCATTGCCGTCGACGGCGAGCTGATGGTGGCCTATGCCGCCTTCCACCCGCCCTCCGACGTGGAGTCGTGGGGTGAGGACCGCACCGGTCGCATCATCGAGCTCGGCGCGGTGGAGGTGGCGCCGCCCTACCGCGGGCAGCGCCTGGCCCAGCGCCTTCTGGCCGCATCCTTCGAGGACGGGCGCTTCGACGACACCGTGGTGTTCGCCACCATGTACGTGTGGCACTACGACCTCTCCCGCACCGGCCTCAACGACTTCGCGTACAAGCGGCTGCTGGAGCGCCTCTACCGCAGCGCCGGCTTCGTGCCCTTCCCCACGGCCGACGCCGAGATCCGCAGCAGCGCGGCCAACCAGCTCATGGCGCGCGTCGGGGAGCGTGCCGACCCCGTGGTGGTGGAGGAGTTCCACCGGCTCCGCACCAAGCCTCGTTTCTACTGGTGAGGGGCGTTCGCCCCGCCACGCCGCCCTCCCAGGCGGTATCGTCGGCTGGAGCGGTCACGATACCGGGCGGGTTGCGCCCGCGGAGGATGCCATGCTGGTTCAGGACATCATGACGCGTCAGGTGGTGGCCATCGGCCCCGACATGCCCATCCGGGACGTCTGCACGCTGATGGAGCAACGCAACATCCGTCACTTCCCGATCCTCGAGAGCGCCGGCAGCGGGTCCGCCCACGCCGGCAGCCAGGGAGCGGCCGGCGACGACGCCGGCCACGACCGGCTGATCGGCATCGTCTCCGACCGTGACCTGCGCCTGGTCGGCGCCGATCACCCGCTGGCGCCGCGCGGCGTCGCCGCCACGGAGCCCGTCCGCAAGGTCATGATCGCCCCCGTCCTGACGGCCCATCCGCTCGATCCCATCGAGGAGGCCGCCAAGGTGCTCCGCGAGCACAAGATCGGCGCCATGCCGGTGATGGACGGTTCCCGGTTGGTCGGCATCATCACCGGCATCGACATGCTCGACGCGCTGGTCCAGATGTCGGGGGTACACGAGGCGGCGACACGCCTGGAGGTCGAGGTCGCCAATCGTCCCGGCGAGCTCGCCTCGCTGCTCGGCGCCATCGCCGCACGCAGGTACAACGTCTCGAGCGTGATGACCTCGCGCGCCGACGCCGAGAGCGTGACCTTCGTTCTGCGCGTGAACACCCTGGACGGCCGTGGGCTCGCCGCCCACCTGCGCAAGGCCGGCTTCGTGATCCTGTGGCCGGTGGACAAGACCACGGAGCCATGAGTACCGCCGCGAGCGGCGACGGTCCGACGACGGAGCCACCGGCGGCCGCGGGCCGCGAGCCCCAGGTGCGGTTCGTCTACGACGCGGCGCTGGCGACGTACGAGCTCGCCCCCGAGCATCCCTTCCGGCCGGAGCGCCTGGAGCTGACCCGTACCCTGCTGGAGGCCGGGGGCCTGCTGGTGGAGCCCGCTTACGCCGACGTCGACCACCTCACCGAACGCGAGCTCGCCCGGGTACATGCCACCAGCTACATCGACGCCGTGAAGCGCGCCGGGCGCGGCGACGGCCTCGAGGAGGCCTACGCCTACGGCCTCGGCACCGGCGACAACCCGGTGTTCAGCGGCATGCACGAAGCGGTGCTGCGCGTGTGTGCCGCCACCGTGACGGCGGTGGAGCTGGTGGCGAGCGGACGGGCGCGCCGGGCCGCGAGCTTCGCCGGCGGCCTGCACCACGCCCAGCGCGCCAAGGCGTCCGGCTTCTGCGTCTACAACGATCTGGCGCTGGGCATCCGCCGCGCCGTCGACGAGCACGACATGCGCGTCGCCTACGTCGACCTCGACGTCCACCACGGCGACGGCGTGCAGTGGCTGTTCTACGACGCCCCCAGCGTCATGACCGTCAGCCTCCACGAGTCGGGCCGCTACCTCTTCCCCGGCACCGGCCACACCTACGAGACCGGTCGCGGGCCGGGACGCGGCTACGCCGTGAACATGCCGCTCGAGCCGTTCACCGAGGACGCCTCCTTCCTGGAGGTCTTCGACCTGGTGGTGCCGCGGGCGCTGGAGGCCTTCCGGCCCGACCTCATCGTGCTGCAGGCCGGGGCCGACATGCACCGCAACGACCCGCTGGCGGACCTGTCGCTGAGCCTGGCCGCCATGGGCGCCGCCTACAGACGCATGATCGACCTCAGCGAGCGTCTGACGGGGGGCCGCCTGGTGGCGACCGGGGGCGGCGGCTACGACCCGTTCCGTACCGCACCGCGGGCGTGGGCGTCGCTGTGGGCGGCGATGACCGCGCAGCAGATGCCGGAGGTCGTGCCGCCGGCCTGGCGCCGGCAGTGGCAGGCGGCCAGCCCGGTGGCCCTGCCCAGCACCATGGTCGACGACCCGTCGTCGTGGGAGCCGGCGCCGCGGCGCGACACGGTAAGCTCGCACAACCGCGTGGTGGCCGAACGCCTGATGGAGGTGCTGGAGAGGATCTGGGCCGGCGCCCCCGCGGCGGGTCAGGGCCACCGGGAGGGAGAGGAGCCCGCATGAGGATCGGTTTCATCGGGCTGGGCACCATGGGCGGCCGGATGGCGCGCCGCCTGCTGGAAGCCGGCTTCGACCTGAGCGTCCACAACCGAACGCGCGAGCGCGAGGAGCCGCTGGCGGCGCTGGGCGCGCGGCGCGCGGCCACCCCCAGGGAGTGCGCCCGCGACCGCGAGCTGGTGATCACCATGGTGAGCGACACGCCCGACGTCCAGGCGGTCGTGCTCGGAGAGGACGGCGTGGTGGAAGGGATGGAGCGGGGAGGCGTGCTCGTCGACATGAGCACCATCAGCCCCGCCACCACGCGCCTCATCGGTGCCGCGCTGACCGATCACGGTGTGGCCATGTTGGACGCGCCCGTCTCCGGTGGCAGCGAGGGTGCCGAGAAGGGCACGCTGTCGGTCATGGTGGGCGGCGACGAGGATGCCCTCGAGCGCGCGCGGCCGCCGCTGGAGGTGCTGGGAAAGGTCGTTCACGTGGGCCCGCTGGGAAGCGGCCAGGTGGCCAAGGCCGTGAACCAGGTCATCATCGCCGGCACCTACGCGGCCGTGGCCGAGGGCCTGACGCTCGCCATGGCGGCAGGCATCGACGTCGAGGCCGCGCATGAGGCGGTCTCTGGCGGTGCGGCGGGTTCCTGGGGGCTCACGCACCGGGGCCCAAACATGATCCACGGCCACTACCCGCTCGGCTTCCGCACCCGGCTCCACCGGAAGGACCTCGGCATCGCCTTGCAGTCGGCCCGCGACCTGGGGGTCGCCATCCCGGTGGCGGCCTACGTCGAGCAGCTCGAGACCAGCCTGGTGAGGCGCGGCTTCGGCGACGAGGACGTCTCCAACATCGCACGCATCGTGCGGGAGCAAGCCGGGCTCGCCGAGGAAGCCTGAGCCCCCGCGGCCACGCCGCGGATCAGCGGCAGGGCTTGCGCGCCACCACCCACACCCGGGCCGCATCCTCCGGCGCGGGGTGTGCACTGGGGTAGGAGAGCGCCTCGACCGCCTCGAACCCGGCCTCGCCGAGTAGCGCGCGCAGCTCCGGAGGGTCGTAGGGCCGCTCGCGATGCACCTCGGTGAAGGCGCCCACCTGCGTCTCGCAGAAGGCCTCCACGGTCGCGAGGCCGCGCGCCTCGTCGAAGCTGTGGACCCAGCGGTAGTAGACGTCGCCCGCCCAGCCCTCGACGCAGCCCCCCTCCCAGAGGTCGCGCAGTCCCACGGTGGTGTTCATGTCGAAGATGAACAGCCCGCCGGGCATCAGCAGCCGCCACACGCGACGGGCCATGGCCGCGAAGCCCGCGGGATCGAGCAGGTTGTTCAGGGCGTCGAAGACCGAGTAGGCCAGCTCGAAGCGTCCGCGGAGTCGTAGTCGCCGCACGTCCGCGCGGTGGAAGCGCACCTCCGGCAGCTTGCGCCGCGCCACGGCCAGCATGGCGTCCGACGCATCGACGCCGACGACCTCGAGGCCTCGCGCCACCATCGGGGCGGTGGCGTTGCCCGTGCCGCAGCCAAGGTCGAGCAGCCGGCCGCCTCGGAACCCGCGCTCCCGCGCCAGCCGCAGGATGAAGTCCGTCCACTCCTGGTACTCGACGTCGGCCATGATGGCGTCGTACACCTCGGCGAGGGCGGTGAAGGGCCTGGGTTGCATGCGCGCACAGTATACGGTCGGCCCCGGCGGCGCCCGGGCGCCCGGTCCCGCGCGGCGAGCCCCGACGCCTCGGCTCGCGCCCAGGCCGTCTGGGGGAGCGTGACGGTCGTCGTCCCCGACCCGCCCGCAGCCTGCTAGCGTCTGCCCAAGCCTCGAGGGTCGCCTCGGTTCCGATGCCCCCCGGCGGGGCGCCCTCGGGCCTACTTCCCGGTCGACCGCCGCCTAGCTCGAGCGGTCAGCGCCTTCCCGCAGCAACAGCACGATCTTCCCGATGTTGCGGTTGTCACGCATCCGGGCATGGGCCGCCGCCGCCTCCTCGATCCTCATGACCCGGTCGATGACGGGGTCGAGCCTGCCCTCCGCCAACGCCTGTCCGAAGCGCTCCTCGAACGCCTCGCGGATGCGTATCTTCTCGTCCAACGGCCGGGCCCGCAGGGTGGACCCCTTGAGCATGGCGCGCTTGCCCATCAGGCGGAGGATATCGAAGGTGGCGCTACGTCCGCTCAGCGACGCGATGAACACCATCCGCCCGTTCAGGTTCAGGAGATCGAAGTTGCGCTCGAAGTACGCTTCGCCCACCATGTCGAGGATCACGTCGACGCCGCCGGCGTGGTCTGCGATCACCTCGGCGAAGTCGCGCTGACGGTAGTTCACCACCAGCTCCGCCCCGAGCTCACGGCACGCCGTCACCTTCGCCTCGCTGCCCGCGGTGGCGAACACCGACGCCCCCGCGAGCACCGCCTGGCGGATGGCTGCGGTGCCCACGCCACTGGCGCCGCCGTGCACCAGCACCCTCTCGCCGGCGCGCAGGCCGGCCTCCAGGAAGAGGTTGAGGAAGGCGGTGAAGGCCGCTTCCGGCAACGCCGCCGCCTCGGCGAAGCTCCACCCCTCCGGAACGGGCATCAGCATGCCGGCCGGCACCGCCACGCGCTCCGCGTAGCCGCCGCCGGGAAGCAGGGCGCACACGCGGTCACCGAGGCGTACGCCGCGGACGCCCTCGGGCACCTCGCTCACGACCCCGGCCATCTCCAACCCGAGGATCTCACTCTCGCCCGGCGGCGGCGGGTAGGAGCCGGCGCGTTGCGACAGGTCCGCCCGGTTGAGGGCGGTGGCGTGCACGTCCACCATCACCTCGCCGGGCCGCAGGCGCGGGTCGGGAACGTCCGAGTAGCTGAGCTCGCCGCCTTCGCCAACCACGATCGCCTTCATGAGCGCCTCCCTGCCGCCGATACTAACGCGTCGTGGCTGCGCGGCCGGCCGCCGCCGCGGCCCCGGGCAGGTGTGGGGCATCGCTCGCAATGCCGGCCTCGCGGACCTGATAGCGTAGCGTCATGATCGGGGTTGATCTCGGGACCACCAACGTCCGCATCCATGTCAAGGGCAGGGGCGTGATGCTCCGGGAGCCCGCCGTGATTGCGGTCGTGAAGGGCACTACCGACGTCAAGGCAGTGGGTCAGGACGCCTACCGCATGCTCGGCCGCACGCCGGGCAACATTACCGCCGTAAGGCCCATGGCCGACGGCGTCATCGCCGACTACACCCTCACCGAGAAGATGCTCAAGGCCTTCATCTCCAAGGTGCTGACCGGCGCCAACCGCCTGCTTCGACCCAACATCATGGTGTGCATCCCCAGCGGCATCACCGAGGTGGAGAAGCGCGCCGTCCTGCAGGCCGTGAACGAGATCGGCGCGCGCAAGGCGTTCCTCATCGAGGAGCCCGTCGCCGGGGCGATCGGGGCCGGCATCAACATCGCCGATCCGGTCGGGTCGATGGTGATCGACATCGGCGGCGGCACCACCGACATCGCCATCATCTCGATGGGCGGCATCGTGGTGTCGGAGAGCCTGCGGATCGCGGGCAACACCTTCGACCGCGACTTGATGGCGTTCGTCAAGGCGCAGCACAACCTGCTCATTGGCGACCGCACCGCCGAGGAGATCAAGCGCACCGTCGGTGCGGCGGTGGTCGTCAACGAGGACGACGATCGCGCCATGGAGGTGCGTGGGCGCGACCTCATCGACGGCATGCCCAAGAGCGTGAGCATCACCACCGAGGACGTCGTCCGGAGCCTCGGCGGCTCGCTCGACAAGATCGCGGCCGGCGTCCGCAAGGTGCTGGAGCAGGCGCCCCCCGAGCTGGTCTCCGACGTCATCGAGCGCGGCATCGTGATGACCGGCGGCGGGGCCAAGCTGCGCAACCTCGACGCCTACCTCAGGCGCGTGACCAACATCCCGGTGGCGGTCGCGGAGACGCCCGAGGACTGCGTCGTGCTCGGCACCGCCAAGGCGCTCGACATGTCCCACGTGCTTCAGGACGCGCGCAGCACCGTCCTGCGCTACTGACCGGGGCGCGGCGCCGTCCAACAGCGGTAGGCGTGGTGGGAGACGAACCCGGCGGTGGCGTAGAGCGCCAGGGCGGCGGCGTTGGCGGGATGGACCTGGAGGTAGGCAGCCGCAACACCCTCCGCCTTGCCCCAGCGGGCGATGCCCGCCAGCACGGCTCGTGCCGCGCCGCGCCGGCGCGCCCTGGGACGCGTGGCCATGTTGAAGACACCCAGCCGGACGCCGGCAGCCACGCCCAACCCGGCGCTCACCGGGAAGCCGTCCAGCTCCGCGGACACGAACACCGCGGACGACGCCATAGCCCCGAGGCCGGCGGCCCGAACCGCCATCGCCGCCGCATCGCTTCAGCTGCCGCGCGCCAGCGTCTCCAACCAGGCGTCGCTCGGGGCCCTCTGCCAGCGAACCCGGAACTCCCCCGTGCCGGCGCAGGGCGCCATCGCCGTGAGCTCGGCGGTCTGCACCAGGGCGCCCGCCTCGCAGGCGTAGCCGCGCCGGGCGAGCGCGCCCTCGAGCGCTTCGATGGGCGCGTGCACGGCCCCGGTGGCGTTCTCAGCCGCCGGCGATCTCCATCAACTCGAGCTCGAAGTTCAGATCCTGGCCGGCGAGCGGGTGATTGGCGTCGAGCGTGACGCTGTTCTCACCGACCTCGGCGACGGTCACGGGCACCGCCTGGCCATCGGCCTGGCGCAACTCCAGCCGCATCCCGGGAGCGATGCCCAGGCCTTCCGGCACCTGCTCCCGCGGCAGGTCGAGCACCAGGTCCGAGCGCCGCTCACCGTACGCCTCGCCGGCCTCGACACGCGTCTGACGCGCCTCGCCGACCTCCATGCCCTCGACGGCCTGCTCGAAGCCGGGGATGACCTCGCCCGAGCCCACCGTGAACTCCAGCGGCTCCCGCTCGCGCGACGAGTCGAACACGGTTCCGTCGTCGAGGCGCCCGACATAGTGCACTCGCACGGTGTCGCCATTCTTGGCGGCTGCCATGGTGGCCTCCTTCCTGGCGACCGGGCCGCCCGGCGTGGGGGGCGGCCGGCGGCCGCGGCGGGGCAGTCTAACCGCCGGCGGGCGCGCCGCCGGCTCAATGGATCACGAAGATGCCGAGCAGGCCGCCGGCCACGATCAGCAGGGCCGGATGTACGTTGAAGCGGAGCGACAGCACGAAGGCGCCGGCCCCCAGCAGCCACAGCGCCCAGTTGCGCAACCACTGCGGCGGGAGGCCGAAGGCGCGCGGCGCGAACTCCCACACCACCAGCGCCAGCAACGCCACCACCACCGGCCGCACGCCCCGCAGGAAGTGCTCGATGACGGGGCTGTTGCGGTAGCGCATGTACAGCGCTCCCAGCGCGATCATCGCCAGCGCCGTGGGCACGGCGATGCCGATGAGCCCCATCAGCGCCCCCAGCCAGCCGGAGACCTTGAAGCCGACGTAGCCGGCCAGCTTGGTGGCGATGGGCCCGGGCAGCGAGTTGCCGAAGGCGAAGGCGTCGAGGAACTCGTCCTTGGTGAGCCAGTGCTGCACCTCGACGACCTCCTCCTGGATCAGGGGGATCATCGACGGTCCGCCGCCGAAGCCGAACAACCCGACCTTGGCGAAGGACCAGAACAACCGGAAGAGCTGCATGCTGCCGAGTCTACCGTCCCCGGCGCGTTCCCGCGCCCACGGCGGGCAGCGCGGGGGCCACCGCCCAGCGGCGACGCGGCAGGCGCGACCGGCCACGCGCACCCAGAAGGCGACGCGCGCCGGACCCCGCTTCCGTCCTCGCCATCAGCTCCTCTCCGTGCTGGTCTCGCGCACGTCGAGAAGATCGCGGAGGTAGTCGCCGAAGAAGTTGATGCTGAGGACGGTGACCATGATCGCCACGCCCGGGAAGATCCCCAGCCACCATGCCCGGGTGATGAAGCTCCTGCCGTCGCTCAGGATCAGGCCCCAGGTGGGCGTGGAGGCCTTGACGCCCAACCCCAGGAAGCTGAGCCCCGCCTCGGCGAGGATGGCGTAGGACACGCTCACCGTCGCCTGCACGATGAGCGGCGCCATGGAGTTGGGGAGGATGTGGCGGAGCATCAGCCGCAGGTCCGAGGCGCCCAGCGCCCGCGCGCCTTCGACGTAGTCCAGCTCGCGGATGGTCAGCACCATGCCGCGGGCGATGCGCGCGAAGTCGTCCAGGAAGGCCAGCGCGATCGCGATGATGACGTTGCTCAGCCCCGCCCCGAAGACGGCGACCAGGTACACGGCGATGATGAAGTTGGGGAAGGCCCATTGGAGGTCGATGTAGCGCATGATGATGGTGTCGAGCCAGCCGCCGTAGTAGCCGGCCAGGACGCCCATCACCACGCCCACCAGCATCGACGAGAACACCGTGGCTACGCCCACGAACAACGACACCCGCGCTCCGTAGATCACCCGGCTGAGCAGGTCGCGCCCCAGGTCGTCGGTGCCGAACGGATGGTGCCAGCTCGGGGCCTCGAGCATCGTGTAGGCCATGCTGTCTGGGTTCGCCGGCGACACGTAAGGGGCCAGGACGGCTGCCAGCACCAGGATGAGCAGCACGACCAGGCCGATCGACGCGCGGCGGTCGGCCAGCAACACCTTCAGCCAGCGCGGCCGGCGACGCCTGGCGGGAAGAGCGTGTGCGGTGATCTCCGACACGGGGACGGGCTCGGCCACGCGGCTCACCTCAACCGGATGCGAGGGTCGATGAACGTGTACAGCACGTCGACCACGAGATTCGTCGTGACGAAGATGGCGGACACCACCAGGATGGCTCCCTGCACCACCGGATAGTCGCGGTTGAGGATGCCCTGGATCAGCACGCGGCCGAGCCCTTTGATGGAGAACACGTTCTCGACCACCACGGCCCCCGCCATGAGCAGGGCGAAGGCGATGCCGACCACGGTGATTACCGGGATGAGGGCGTTGCGGAAGGCGTGCTTCATGACGACCTGCCGCTCCACCAGGCCCTTCGAGCGGGCGACGGTGATGAAGTCCGCGCTCAGGACCTCGAGCATCGAGGAGCGGATCATGCGCGCCAGGATGGCAGAGAAGGCCGTTCCGATGGCCGTCGCCGGCAGGATGAGGTGCTTGAACCAGGGCCAGAAGCCGTCCGAGAGAGGCGCGTACCCGATCGCGGGCAACCACTGCAGGCGCGCGGCGAAGATGATGATCAGCACGATGCCCAGCCAGAAGTCGGGCATGGACAGGCCCAGGAACGCCAGCAGCGTGAAGCCGTGGTCGAGGGGGGTGTTCCTGCGCACCGCCGATACGATCCCGGCCGGAACGGCGATGGCCATGGCGATCAGGAAGGCCAGGAGCGCCAGCGACATGGTGCGGGGGAAGGCTTGCTCGATGATCCGGCTCACCGGCTCGCGGCTTCCGTAGATCGACGCTCCGAAGTCACCGTGGCAGATGTTCCACAGCCACAGGCCGTACTGCACGTAGACGGGCCGGTCCAGCCCGTACTTGTGCTTGAGCACCGCCACCGCGTGCGCGTCGCCGGTGTCGAAGAGCATGGCCTGCACGGGATCGCCGGGCACGGCGCGGAGCATGAAGAAGACCAGCGTGGCTACCGCCCACATCACCACGATCGCGGCCAGCACCCGCTTCAGAAGATAGCTCGTCACTGCGCGATACCTCGGGCGGCGCGGCGCCGCCGGCAAGATGGTGGGACCGGCGCCGGTCGTCGCGGGCGAGATAGGTCCGGCGACGACCGGCGCGGTCGGCGTTGGCGGTCAGGCGAGGGTGACGCGGTCCAGGTCGACCAGCCCTGGGATCCGGCTCTCCGCCGGGAAGACGACCTGCTTGCGGTACACGAGGATGTCGAGCGGGTGGAACAGGAAGGCCGACGCCACCTTGTCGGAGGTGAGCTTGTTGGCCTGCTGCACCAGCGCCTTGCGCTTGGGCAGGTCTGGCTGGACCCGCTCCTCGTCGGTCAACTTGTCGACCTCCTTGTCCGAGAAGTAGCCGAACGACTGCGTGGCCTTGTCGCGGTCGGGGCCGTTGAACTTCGAGGTCGTCAACATCCAGTCCACCAGCCCATCGTCCGGGTCGTAGTCCCCGCCCGAGCCGACCCGCAGGATGTCGTAGTCGTTGGCATCGAAGTGCTGGATCAGCACCGAGAAGTCCTGAACGTCGAGCTCGACGCTGATGCCGAGGTTACGCTTGAGGATGTCGGCGATGATCAGCGACTCGCGCTTGCCGGCCGCCGTGGTGGTCAGCTTCAGGGTGCGGAACCCCTTCCCACCCGGGAAACCCGCGTCTGCCAGGAGCTTCTGGGCGGCCGCCAGGTCGAAGCGCTGCTCGCTGGTGGAGTCGATGGCGTCGTCGTAGTAGTAGCGCATGGCGGGGTTGATGCTCCCGAAGGCGGGCACCCCGCGCCCGAACTGCGCCCGCTTGATGTAGTCCTTGCGGTCGAGCGCCTTGGCGATGGCGAGGCGCACCATGAAGCCCTTCTGCTTGACCAGCTCGGAGAACGGCGGGTTGAAGTCGGTGACCTTGAAGGGGTCGCGCCAGGGGTTGATCCACACCGACTGGAAGCCGGGACCCGGGATCTGGCTCACGACCAGGTCCTTGTTGGCCACGAAGCGGTCGATGAGCTCGGCGGCGGGTGGGTTCCCACCGATGAGCTGGATGTCGCCCGCCTCGATGGCGGCCGCCAGCGCCTCCGGCTCGGAGATGGGGGTGATGCTCACGCGGTCGAGCTTCGGCCGCGACGGATCGTAGTACTTGTCGAACTTCGCCAGCTCGACGCCTTGGCCGAGCTGGTGCGCCGTGACCATGAACGGCCCGGTCCCCACGGGCTTCAGGCCGTAGGCGGCCGCGCCCATCTCCTTGAGCGCGCGCTGGTTGACGATGGCCAGGGCGCGGCCGCTGGAGCGCTCCGTCACCTTCACCAGGAACGACGCCTGCGGCGCCTTGAGGTTGAAGCGCACGGTGTGGTCGTCGAGCTTGTCGACGCTATCCACCCCGGCCAGCACGCTCGATTGGATGGACTGTTTGGGGTCCTTGGAGCGGTTGTAGGTGAAGATCACGTCGTCGGCGGTGAACGGGTCGCCGTTGTGGAACGTCACGCCCTGACGCAGCTTGAAGGTGTAGTGGAGGCCGTCGGAGGTGACCGTCCAGCTCTCCGCGAGGTCGCCTTCCGCAACCAGCTTGGGGTTGATGTGCGTCAACCCGCCCAGGACGTTGGACGCGATCTGGAACTCGAGTACCTGGTCGATCTGGGCGGGGTCCAACGTGGTGATCTCGCCAGTACCGGCCCAGCCCGCCCTGAGATGACCGCCGCTGGCTCCCTGGGCGTAGGCCAGCCCGCGCAACCCCGGTGCCAGGCGCACGGTCGACAGCAGCCCGGCTGCCGCCATGAGCCGCAGAACGGTGCGGCGGCTGAGACGGGGACCGCTCAGCTCCTCCACCGTCAGCCCGAACAGGGGGTCGCCAGCATCGAACTGCTTGGCGTCGTCTATCTCGCGCTCGAGCGCCTCGGCATCGCCCTCGGTCATGTCCTCGGACGCCCACTCGGCGTCGTTCACGTCATCCCTACGATCCTTGCCCACGGCTGACTCCTTCGCATCGCCACCGCTCCGGGCGACGACTGAACGTTGCCCTCTCCGCCGCATCACGAACGACCGCCTGCCGGCCTCCCTTCCGCGTCCTCAGCCCGGCCGCTCCGCGGCCGACCGCGCGCCCACGGCGCGTGCCGAGAAGACTTTGCGCATGGTGCCCCCAGTAAAGCCAGATTCCTACGCATTGTCAACCTGGGACCGGGTTGATTATGCTGAATGCGTTCCGAATTCGAGCCCGTGCCGCGCAGAGGAGGGTGCATGCAGCTCGACGAGCTGGACAAAGCGATCATCGTCGCGCTGGAGGACGACGGGCGACGGCCCTTCCGGGACATCGCCCGCGACCTCGGCGTGGCCGAGAGCACCGTGCGCTCGCGTGTGACGCGCCTTCAGGAGCGCCACCTCATCCACATCACCGCGGTCGGCGACCCGCTGCAGCTCGGCGTGGAAGCCGCCGCCATCATCCTGGTGAGGGTGCGGCCCGGCACCGTGGCGGAGACCGCCCGTGCTCTCACCCGCCTGCCTTACGTGCGCTTCGTCGGAACGTCGTTCGGCCAGGCCGACATCGTCATCCAGACGGTGCACAGCAGCGTGAAGGGCTTGCACGCCTTCGTCTCCGAGGAGCTGCCCACACACTGTCCGGCCATCACCAGCACCGAGACCTTCCAGCTTGCCGAGGTCATGAAGAGCTCCTGGGACTGGCGCGAGTGGTTCGCCCTCAAGGAGGCCGACGGCGCCGCGGCGGGCAGCGGCTGAGCCGGCGGGGGTCGCAGGCGTCGCTCAGGCGGGGCCGGCCGGCGGTCCTTGCGCGGCCCGGCCAGCGAGGCGCCCGGCTCCCCCCACGCCGACGGCGTAGTAGAGCGCCAGCAGACCCCACAGCACCAGCACCGGCATCCCACCCTGGCCGGTGGCCAGTGCCAGGGCCGCGAACCACGCCGGCGTGGAGAGCACCACGGCGCCGAGCAACGCTGCGGAGAGCGCGCGCCGCCTGTCCGGCCCGCGCCCCGCCAGCCCCGCCAGCACCAGACCGAGCGGCAGCTCGAGGCACGCTAGCGCCACCAGCACCCAGCCGAGCAGCGGGCTGGGGTTGGTGTGCATGTGGCTGAGCAGGCGCAC